>Ga0207689_10000291_pt1 | contig 45586 bp, 34 predicted proteins | sample KBSMisM52_FD_184312 | JGI IMG/M metagenome (GOLD analysis project Ga0207689, IMG submission 184312) | Miscanthus rhizosphere microbial communities from Kellogg Biological Station, Michigan, USA - KBS Miscanthus M5-2 (SPAdes) (version 2) | ecosystem: Host-associated > Plants > Roots >...
ATCAGGGCGCCGCTCGAGTTGATGAACCAGCCGCCGACGGGTACGTCGATCGTCACTGATGTCGGCGTGCCGTCGGCGACGACGAGCGCCGTCGAGAACTCGAATTCTCCGCGGGTGTTCACCGGCACCGTCACGTCGAACGGCTTTCCGTCGAACGTGCCGACGAGGCGCGCGAACGCCACCCTGAGCTCGATCTCGCGGAACGTTCCGGCCGGAATCGCGTTCGCCGGGAGCGTCGCGATTCCGCCGCTGAGGGGCAGGTCGACCGATACCGGGCCGACCTTGAGGTCCGGGCAATCGTCGTTGTCGTCGTCGCGATCACCGTCCGACGGTGACGCGCCGCCCGCACCCTCCGCCGGCGCGAGATTGTCGTCGCCACTCTCATCGTCGCTCTCGCAGACATCGTTCTTCGAGGGTTTGAGCTCGACGCGGCTGATCGTCAGCGTCGCCTGCGTGAGATCGAGCGTGTGTCCGCCGGTGGTTACCGGAATGATCAACGCGTTCGCCGACGTGAGCCCGCTCGTGAACGCGATCTGCGACGCCGACCGATTCGCCGACGTGGAGTCGGAGCAGGCCGACGCCAGCACAAGTGCGGCGAGCGACCCCGCCACCGCCGCGCGGCGCGACAGGCGACCGAGCATGTCGTTCGATGTGAAAAGCATTTTCGGGCGTCCTTGTGTGAGTCTCGTTCCTCAATCCACCGGTACACGACGAAGTTTCTGCTTTTCTCATCGCTCCGGTTTTCTCCCTGCACAGAGTCGACCGCGACGATCAACGTTCTTGTCACCGTTGTGCTTTACATCACATTCGCCTCAAGTTTCGACTATGGTGGACTTCGAGCTTCGACCACTCAAATGCCGGGTGCGCGCTTTTCGCGTCGACGACGCGCCGTCGATCGCGCACCACGCGAACAATCGAAAGGTCTGGCTCAACCTGCGCGACTTGTTCCCGCATCCCTATACCGAAGCGCACGCCGCCGGCTACATCGCGCACGTGTTGAAACGCACCGAGCCATTGTCGTTCGCGATCGACGTCGACGGCGCCGCGGTCGGCAGCATCAGCCTGCGTCGCGGTGAGGACATCGAGCGTCAATCCGCCGAGCTCGGCTACTGGATCGGCGAGGAGTTCTGGGGGCGCGGGATCACGACGGACGCGATCCGCTTCGTCACGACGATCGGCTTCGCGAAACACGATCTCATCCGTATCTTCGCCGTTCCCTTCTCGCGCAACACGGCCTCCTGCCGCGTGCTCGAGAAGGCGGGCTACGCGTGCGAGGGCCTGATGCGACAGAGCGCGGTGAAGGATGGTGTCGTCGAAGACCAGTACCTCTACGCCGCGCTCCGCGGTGAGTACACGGCTTGGCCCGAATGAAACTCGCTCCCTACCCCGGACGAGTCGAAGGGATGTGGCTCAAGCGCTCCCACCGCGGGCCGATGGATGCGGTCGGCGAGATTCGCGTCTCGCCGGACGCGGGCATCGTGGGCGGCGTGGATCGAAGTCGCCGTCGTCAGATCACACTGATCGAACGCGAGGTGTGGGACCGACTGATGCGCAAGCTCGGCGGAAGTGCCGATCCATCCGCGCGTCGCGCCAACCTGCTGCTCACGGGGATCCGCCTCCCCAACACCCGCGGACGCATTCTACGCGTCGGTGAAGCGCGCCTGGCGATTGGCGGCGAATTAACGCCCTGCGAGCGAATGGACGAAGTACTTCCAGGCTTACGGTCAGCAATGCGGCCCGACTGGAACGGCGGCGTGTTCGCCCAAGTGCTTCATGACGCCGTGATTCGCGTGGGAGACGACGCCGAGTGGGAAACTTCGTAGGGATCTCTTCATGACATATATCGCTCTCTTGCGCGCAATCAACGTCGGCGGCCACACGGTTTCGATGGAGCGCCTGCGCGGACTGTTCACGGAGCTCGGCTACAAGAACGTTCGCACGCTGATCGCCAGCGGCAACGTCGTCTTCGACGCCGGCTCGAAGAAGCCAACGGCACTCGAGGCGGCGATCGAGAAGCATCTGGGGAAATCGCTCGGATACGGGGTCTCGACGTTCGTGCGGACACACGAGGAAATAGCGGCGGTCGTCGGCCACGAACCGTATCCGCGCTCAGTGATCGACAAAGCCCACGCCCTCTGGATCGGCTTTCTCAAAGAAGCGCCCGGTGCCGACGCGGCTCGCAAGCTCGCTGCCCTCCGTTGCGCGACCGACGATTTTTGCGTTCACGGCCGCGAGGTCTACTGGCTCCGCCACGTGACATCGAGCGAATCGAAGATCGCCGGCAACTCCGTCGAACGCGCCCTCGGCGCTGCGCTCACTGCGCGCAATATCACCACCGTCAAGAAACTCGCGGCATTCTGATTTTAGCGCAGGATTGGGAAACGGCGGTTTTGAAACACAGAGAACACAGAGAACACAGAGAAAGACGGCATCCGTGGCACAACCACCACGAGCCTGAACAGCCGATTCTTTTGTAACTGCCGCTCGAGAGATTTTCGCGTCAAAGCAGTTCTCTGTGTTCTCTGTGTTCTCTGTGTTTCAAGCTCTTTCGCTTTTTCCTCACTTGCGCTTGTCCGTAACTTTCGGAAACACGAAGGACGAGGTTCAGTTGCTGAAGTTGATTTCGAATGAAGCGATCGAGCGGGAGAGTGGCGATGCTCGATCGGATGCGGAGCGTGATCGGGAGCTGCTGGACGCATACTCCGCGGCGGTGACGGATGTCGTCGAGCGCGTCGCGCCGGCGGTCGTGCATCTCGAGGTCGTCGTTCCGACGCAACCGAGACGGGGCCGAGGGCAGCAGCGCGAGGGCCGCCAGGCAACGTCGAGCGGATCGGGGTTTGTGTTCGCCTCAGACGGGTTCGTGCTCACGAACAGCCATGTCGTCGAGCGCGCGACGCGTATGTGGGCGACGACGTCGGACGGCTCGCGATGTCGCGCCGAGTTGGTGGGCGCGGATCCGGATACGGATCTCGCCGTCGTCCGCGTGGACGGTTCGGGCTTCGCGACCGCGCCCTTCGGTGACTCGTCGCGACTGCGGCCCGGACAGGTCGTCGTGGCGATCGGCAATCCGTTGGGCTTCGAGTCCACGGTGACGGCCGGCATCGTCAGCGCGCTCGGAAGAACGATGCGCGCCCAGTCGGGGCGCTTGATCGACTCGGTCATCCAGACCGACGCCGCCCTCAATCCCGGCAACTCGGGCGGCCCGCTCGTCAGCTCGCGTGGCGAAGTCGTCGGCGTGAACACTGCGATCATCGCCGGCGCCCACGGCATCTGCTTCGCGATCCCGTCGAGCACCGCGCAGGTCGTCATCCCTCAGCTCATCCGCGACGGGCGCGTGCGTCGCGCGTTCATTGGAGTGAGCGGACAGTCCGTGCGCCTCTCACGCCGGCGCGTTCAGCTGAGTCACCTCACAGCGGCGAGCGGTGTGCTCGTGACCGAAGTCGTCGAAGGTGGAGCAGCGGATGTTGCGGGCCTCAAGATCCGGGACGTGATTCTGGAGCTGGGCGGAACAGTGATCTCGAGCGTCGACGATCTGCATCGCGTCCTCACGCAGGAAGCGATTTCGCACGAGACGACGGTTTCGGTGCTGCGAAACGGCCAACTGATGTCACTGCGCGTTACGCCGGCTGAGCGGACATGAAATGAAAAGGGCGCCACGAGGCGCCCTTTCATTTCCGCGGCACCCGGCTCAGTCGCCGGCCGACGGCACCGCGTGCTCCGCCGTCATCTGCTTCGGCGTCCCGCCCATCCACCGCATGAAGGCGTGTCGCCACTCATCGAGGATCTCGTAGCCCGTCGGGATCACGAGCAACGTCAGGAACGTCGACGTGATCACGCCACCGATCACCGCCGCGCCGAGGGGGGCGCGGAACTGCGCGCCTTCTCCGCGGCCAAGGGCAACGGGAATCATGCCGGCGATCAGCGCAAACGTCGTCATGAGAATCGGGCGCAAGCGGATCGCGCCCGCTTCGATCAGCGCCTCGCGCAACGGCACACCGCGCTCTTCGCGCGCCCACTTCGCGAAGTCGATGAGCAGAATCGCGTTCTTCGCCACGATGCCCATCAGCAGAATCACGCCGATCAGGCTCATGATGTTGATCGTCATTCCCGTGACCGACAGCGCCAACATGACGCCGATCAGCGACAGGGGCAGCGACATGAGAATCGCGATCGGATCGATGAACGACCCGAACTGAACGACGAGGATCAGATACATGAGCAAAACGGCCAGCCCGAGCGCCGAGAAAATCTGGCCGAAGACCTCGGCTTGCGATTCGGCGTCGCCGCCAATCGTGTAACGCACGCCGGCCGGCAACCGCATCTTGTCGAGACGTTGCTTGATCTCCGCGGTGACGTCGCCCGCGGCGCGACCCGACGTGTTCATTTCGACGGTCACCACAGGCTCGCGATTCAGGTGATCGATGATCGCGGGCCCCACGCCGGAACGGATCGATGCGATCTGTCCGAGCGGCATCGTCGTCGGCGCTCCGTTCGAGCCCTGAACCACCATCGGCAGGCGCTCGAGATCGGCGGCGCGTTGGCGCGACTCGGGCGTCAAACGCACCGTCACCTTGCGCGACTTTCCGCTCGGATCGATCCAGTAACCCGCATCGATTCCGGCGAACGCCGGCCGCAGCGACTGCGCGACTTGTCCGACGGTCAAGCCGAGCGTTCCCGCGACGCCGCGATTGAGATCGATCTCGAGCTCGGGCTTTTGGCCCTTCGTCGACAGCCCGATGTCCACCGCGCCGGGGATCTTCTGCACTTCCGCCTTCACCATGTCCGCCGCCTGCGCCAGCGCCACAACGTCCTGGCCGCGCAGCTGAAGTTGGATCGCCTTGAATCCGGCGCTGAAGTCGCTGGTGAATACCGACACCGACGCTCCCGACATCCGCGCCGTCTCGGCGCGCAGCTCCTCGGCGAGCTTCTCGACGGAGAGACGACGTTCCGTCTTCGGGACGAGGCGCACGTAGATGTTCCCTTCGTCGACGCCGCCCGTCGCTTGATTGCCGAGCGTCGTATACGTGTAGATCACCTCGCGATGGGTCTTCGCGATGTTCGCGGCCTCGGCAGCCTTGAGGCGCGTGTACTCCATGTTCGAGCCGGGCGGCGTTTCGATCGCCATGATGAACTCCGCGCGATCGTCCTCCGGGAAGAACGCCGTGCCGACCTTGCGCAGCGGCTGCAGCTCGAAGGGCTTTCCGGCGAACGCCATCGAGCCGGTGAGCAGGAACACGGCCGCGCCGGCGAGGAAGCTCAGCGTACGCACGGCGCCATGCAGCCGATCCGCGGATAGGCCGATGACGATCAACACGATGCCGACGACGGCCAGCCCGAGCGCGTTGAGGCCGGAGGCAGCGAGGAAGAACGACGCGAAAAAGCTGAGCACCGCCGTCGCGACCATCGCCGCGCGGTGATCGAGCGCCCACGCGATGACTTTCTTGTAGTTCAAGGCTTGGTGGTTGAACCACGCGTTGAACTTGTCGAGCTGCCGCGTGATCCATCCGCGCTCGTGCGGCAGCTTGTGCGGATCCGCCCAGTACGCCGAGAGCATCGGGTCGAGCGAGAACGACACGAACAGTGATACCGCGACCGAGCAGGCGATCGTCAGCGCGAACGGCTTGAACCATTGTCCGCCGATCCCCGGCATGAAGCCGATCGGCACGAAGACGGCGAGAATCGAGAAGGTCGTCGCCGCGACGGCGAGCCCGATCTCGTCGGTGCCGTCGTGCGCGGCCGTGAAATGGTCTTTGCCCATCTCGACGTGTCGCACGATGTTCTCACGCACGACGATCGCATCGTCGATCAGAATACCGATCGCGAGCGAGAGCCCGAGCAGTGACATCGTCTCCAGCTTGAACCCGAGTGACCAGACGGCGATGAAGCTCGCCAGCACGGAGATCGGCAGCGCCACGCCGGTGATGACCGTCGAGCGCCACGAATTGAGGAACAGGAAGACGACGAGCACGGTGAGCACGGCGCCGAGGAACAGCGCCTCTTCGACGTTACTGACCGCGTGCTCGACGCGAACGCCCGAATCCTTTACCAGGTCGATGTTCGTGCCTTTGGGAAGCGTCGGCTTGAGCTGGTTCAGACGATCGCGTACCTTGGCGGCGACATCGGTCGTGCTGTAGCCGTTCGATTTCTTGACGTCGATGCCGATGGCCTCGCGACCTTCAAAGAGCGCCAGCGTGCGCGGCTCCTCCGTCGCGTCCTTGATCGTCGCCACCTGCGACAAGCGAATCAGCGTGCCATTCCGATCGGCAATGACGAGGTTCTCGAATTCAGCGGGGTTCTCGAGCCGCCCGCGCAGCCGGATTGCCCGCTCGTCGAGGGCACCGTTCACGCGGCCGACGGGTGCGGCGAGATTCTGCAGCTGCAGCGCCTGCACGACCTGGGCGACGCTGATGTTCGCGGCCTGCAGCTTGTGAGGATCGATCTCGACGGTGAGCTCCCGCTCCACCTTCCCGAAGATCTGCACGTCGGCGACGCCGGGAATGGCGCGTAGCTCGCGCGTGATCCCCGGATCGGCCAGCCTCGTGAGCTCGGCGGGCGACAACACCGACGACGAGATCGCGATCGAGACGATCGGCCGGTCGGCGTTGTTGAACTTCTGAATGATCGGTTCCTTCATCTCGATCGGGAGATCGGCCCGGATGGACGAGATCCCGTCGCGCACTTCCTGGGACGCGACGTTCATGTCCTTACCGAACAGGAACTCGATCATGATCATCGAGTAGCCGTCGTAGGCTTTTCCGATGATGCGCTTCACGCCCGAGATCGAACCGATCTGCTCTTCGACCGGCTTGAGAATCTCGCTCTCGACGACGTCGGGCGACGCGCCGGGATAGATGATGCCGACGGTAAGGAATTGCGGCGAGACGTCCGGGAACTCGTCCGTCTTCAGCTTGAGCAGCGCGAACAACCCGAAGATCACCAGCGCGACCATCGCGACAACGGTGATGAGGGGGCGCTTGATGGCAAAGTCAGAGATAATCATAGAGTAGGTCTCAGGTCCCTGGTCTCAGGTCCCAGGTCGTGTGTAGTTCATCGCCCATTGCCCATCCGCCGTCGCCCATCTCACAGCTTGCGTGCCGTGTCGGCGGCGACGGCGCTCACCTTGATCGGTGTCTTTTCCGAAATGCCGCGCGCGGCGCCGAGGAGAATGGTGTCGCCGGCCTGGACCCCGCTTCGGATCTCGACCGTCTCGGTCGCGCCGTCGCGAATTCCGAGCTCCACTTCCGATTTCTGCACGACGCCGTTCTTGATGCGCATGACGAACGGTCGCAAACCCCGCTCGTCCACGGCGGCGATCGGCAGTACCGGTGCGCTCCGAACTTCACTCGCGACATGGCCGTCGGCAAATAGTCCACCGACGAGCACGCCATTCTCATTCGGCAGCGACACGATGATGCGGACCTGCCGCGTCGCCGGGTCGGCCACCGGGTTGATATTGGCGATGCGTCCGGTAAAGTGGCGCGTCGGATACCCGCTCACGGTGAAATCCACCGGAATGCCGAAGCGAACGGCGGAGAGCTGATCCGCCGGCACCGACGCTTCGAGGCGCATCGACGACGGATTCACGATCGTATAGAGCGCGGCACCCGGCTGCACGACGTCGCCCGCGCTGACCGTGCGCGCGCTGACGATGCCCGAGAAAGGCGATTCGATCGTGGACTTGCTGAGCTGCTTCATGGCGTTGGCGAGCTGCGCTTTCGCGTTCGCGAGCTGTGCTTCGGCCGCCGAGTATTGGTTGCGCGAGATCTCGACGTCACGCTCGGCGATCGCGCCGGCCTTGAGCAGCGCTTCGTTGCGCTCGACCTGACGCTTGTTGAGATCCACCGAACTCTGCGCCGTCGTGACGGCGGCACGCGCGGAAAGCTCCGTCTCGCGAAGCGCGGCGTCGTCGATGCGGGCGAGCAGCTGGCCCTTGTTGACGCGCGTCCCCTGCTCGACGACGGCCTGCAGCACCGTGCCGCCGACTTCGGCGCGGACCGTGGCCTGCTGCTCCGGCTGAAGGGTGCCCGAGATCGCCGGACCGGAGCGGATCTGCTCGGCCTTCACGACGGCGATGTTCTCGGGCCCGACGATCATCGCGTTCGGTGTGGTCGCGGACTTGGCGGTCTCGGTGCCCTTGCAAGCGAGCAGCCCGCCGAGCGCGGCGGCGGCGGCGAATGTCAGCCCCGCGCTGCGGGCGATGTGAGTTCTCTGATTCATGGCTGGATGCTCCCCGTTGGTGCTCCCGCGCCCGGCGCGGCTTGCGTTCCTGTGTTGGCTCGGAATTGTTGTTGCTGCGTTTGCTGCTGCTGCTGTTGCTGCTGGATCGCGCCGCCCGCGCCCGCGGTCGACGCGCCGCCCGTCGTGCCGCCGGCTTGCAGCGGCAGGTCTTTCAACAGAGCGAGACGCACCTTGGCGACCGCGTAGTTACGCGCGGCTTGCGCGCGATTCGCCTTCGCCTGCTCGAGCAGCAATCGGGACTGCGTGAGATCCGTTTGCGTCGAGATGCCTTCGCGATAGCGCACTTCATCGATCGCATAGGTTCGCTCGGCCTGCTGCACCGTTCCGCGGCTGGTCTCCCAGATCGAGGTCGCCTGCTCCAAATCGTTGAGCGCCACGCGGGCATCCAGCTGCGCGAACTGGCGCGCCTCTTCGCGCTGCGCCTTGGCCTGCCGCAGTCCCGCTTCGGCAACCACCTTGTCGCCGTGAATCCGGCCGCCATCCAAAATCGGGAAGCTCGTCGACAGACCGACCGTCCACTGGTTCACGCCCGTGTTGAGACTCGGGAACAGCTGCGTCGGGAAGTACAGCCGCTGATAGTTCGACACGATGCTGAGCGATGGAATCCGCTCCGATTTGGCGATACGGATCTGCGCTTCCGCCGCGACCACGCCTGCGTCGAGCTGCCGCACCGGCGCGCGGTCTGACGCAACCGTGTCCGGCGTCGCGGTGGCGATGGACGGCAACGTGGGATTGGAGGTCGTGCTCGTCGAATCTTCGACTTTGGTGGTCAGGTCGAGCGGCGTATCGAGCGGCATGTTGAGCAACTGCTTGAGCCGGAGATACGCCACCTGTCGGTTGGAGCGCGCCTGGATCGCGAGGGGCAGCTGGTTGTCGTGCGTCACCTGCGCGCGGAGCAACTCGTACTCCGACACGTTGCCGACTTGCTTGGCCAGTTTTGTCTGGTTCAGCACGATCGACGTTTGCGCGACCGACGAATCCGTGATCGACACGAGTTGGTCGGCAAGAATGGCGTCGAAGTACGCGGCGGTGGCGTCGAGCGCCGCCTGCGCGCGCTGCGCCGTGACCTCGATGTTCGCCGACCGCAGCTGCGCGTTCGCCGCGTCATTCTGCGCGCTGATGCGACCGCCGGTATACACGTTCTGCGAGAACGCGAGCGCGACGTTCCACTGATTCTTGGCGCCGAAGCTCGTTCTGGTGAGGTCGAAGCCGCCCGACGACGACGATGAACAGCTGGCGGCCTGCGACAGCGCCGCGAGCCGTTGGTCGGGCGTCGCGTTCGCCGGAATGGTCGGCGCGCAGACGGCTTTCGTCGTCGGCAGCGTCGTGTCGACCGGCGCGCTGGACGCCAGACCCGAGAACTGCGATTCAAGCGTCTTCAAGTAGGCGGCGGTGGCGTTGAGCTGCGGGAAGTACTGGCTGCGCACCTGCGACCGTTGGCCCGACGCGCGATCGACGCCGGCGCGCGCGACTTCGATCGTCTGGCGCTGCGCCTGGGTGAGGCGAATGGCATCTTCGAGCGAGAGGCGAACCGTCGCGCCGACGGCCGCGCCGCTGGTCGGTTGTTGTGCGTGAATGGTCGGCGCCAGCGCGAAGCCGATCGCGAGCGCCACTGCGGTAACTGCGGGTTTCATCGTGAGGGGGCTGTGGAGTGTTCGGTGAGGCATCGTGCGCTCAGTCTCCGGCGACGGAGCGTCGGCGCGACACGCGGCGGGCGACGGCGGGCGTAACGCCGAGCGCGCGCATGAAGACGCGTACGTATTTCTGCGGTGCTTCTGATTCAGGCTGCGGAAACGCGTTCGGCATCACGTCGCGCGAGATCGCGTCGCCGAACATGGAGCTCATGAGCATGGCGACGGCGGTTGGGATATCGCCGTCAGGGTCGGCGAGGCCGAGCGACTGGAGCCGGAGCACGTAGTCGGTGAGCAGCATGCCGGCGCAGTTGGGGCCTTCGCAGATACAGATCGCGGCTTCGGGCCGCTCCTCGATTTCGCCGAACGAGGTGCGGATGAGCGCGCGGTTCACGCGCATGTGGCCGAGGACGGCGGTGACCCACTCCGTGAGGTCACCCGCGGGATCGTCCGGATTGTCGGGCAGCGGCGGGATGGGCGACTGCGAGACATGGTTCTGCATCAGCGCTTCGAAGAGCGCTGCTTTAGAACCAAAGGTCCGGAAGATGGTGACTTCGTTGACTCCCGCCTCGATGGCGATGAGCCGGGTGGTGGCGCCTCGAAAGCCGTGCTGCTCGTAGACCCGCTTGGCGGCGTCGAGGATGCGGTCTCGGATATCCATAGGGAGAAACCCTACAGGGGCCGTCCGCGAAATGCAAGTACCTACTTACTTCTGTTACCGTTTCGACGCTTCGTCCGACGCTCCAGCACCACTTCGTCCTGCACGATCATGTACCGGATCACCCGGTCGCGGACCTCGGGAAACTCCTTGATGCGGTCCCGAAAACGGTCGTTCGAGACGATGCTCGCGTTCAGCTCACGCGCGAACGAGAGGATGAAATAGTCGGCATCCGTCCCGGCGGGCGCCTGCCGGATTTCGCCGGCGTCGATCAGCTGCTCGTATCGGTTCGCGTCGTCGATCTGGTGCCGGAGCGCGGCGTCGGCCACGATGATCGGCTCGAGGCCTTCTTCGCGCAGCTTGTCGCGGATGGCGACGATGTTCGACACCTGCGCGCGCTCTCCTTCCGTTGAGTGCGCGACGTTCGAGCCGTCCACGAGGACGACATTGCTCGCCTGATCGCCTCCCCCCCCTTGCTGCTTCGCGGGCGCCGTCATCCTTTCTTGGCCGCGCGGGCCGCGCGTCGCTCTTCGACGCGGCGCAGCGAGTCCGCGGTCACGGAGTCGGCGACCGCGAACAGGACGCGCATCGCGTTCGCGCGCGCGATCTGGGATTGCACCGTCGTCGTCATCGAACCGATGAGCGTGGCGAGGGCCGGCGCTTCGGCGACCGCCGAGAACTGGCCGAGATACTGCGCCATCAACTGGTGTCCCGCGACGGCCTGCATCACGTACGCTCGGTCGAACCCGCGCCCGCCGTGCTGGTAAATCGTGTCGATCTGCGCCTGCATCCGTCCTCGAATCGTCGCGCCGAGCGCGGGCAGGACCGGAGCGATCTTCGCGACTTCGGCAAGTGAATCGATCGAGTGCTGGAGCGCGGTGTGCTCGCGATACATTGCCGTCGCGAACGCGCGGACGGTGTCGATGTGCCAGGTGCTCAACTCCGCGTCGGCCGCCGCGACCTGTCGTTGATTCATCGCCGTCAGCATGGCGACGACGTTCGCGTCACTGAGCCATTTGATATTGTCGTGCGGTGCCGCCGAATCTTTCGCGACCTCACCGGCGGCTTCCGCGGTCCTCGGCTGACGTGACGCTGCTGTTGCAGCGGCCGATTGTTTGGGCGGCTGCGACTTCTTCGAGCACGCGGCGATCGCCGTGACGACCGCCAACGCGGCAACGACATTCGAGCTTCGATTCATCGCTCCCCTCCCCCCCGAACTCCCGGGAATGACCGGGCGAAAAGCAGAATGCCCGAGCCTCTGCCCGGGCATTCTTTCAAGGAGCGCGCCCAGCCGTCGGCTGCCGGACGCCACCGTTCGTTACGGGCTCTTTTTCTTCTTGCCCGAGTCGGCGGCCCCAGCGGCCGGGGCCGCGGAAAGCTTGCCCTGAATGTCCTGCGCCTTCGCGAGATGCGCCTGGATATTCGGCGTCGCCTTGACGATCAGCGCCTTGAGCGACGTGTCCTGCGCCGCGCCCTGCGCGGTCTGGAGGAGACTGAGGACCATCTGGTGTACCGCGACCTCGTTGTCGATGTACGCCTTGTCCCATGCCGCGCCCTTGGCCATCGCGTTCAGGCTGTCGTGCATCTTCTGCGCGCCGATCGGCAACGAGTCGTTGGCCGGAGGCGTGGGCGTGAGGTTCAGCTTCTTCGCGAGGTCCTGCCCCGCTTTTCGCAGCGTGTGATGATCGCGCATCATTTGTCGGCCGAACTCCTTCACCTGCGCGTTCGTGCCTTTGGTCGAGGCGAGATTTCCCGCGGCGCTGTCCGCGGCGTTCGCCTCGTCGAGCAGTGCGGCGATGTTCGCGTCGTTCAGCGCCGGCGGAGCCGGTGCGGGAGCCGGTGCCGCCGCGGCGGCTTTTGCCGCCGAATCGGCCATGGCCGCCGAATCGGATTTGGCTTCATTCTTGGCGCATGCAGCCCACAACACGCTCGCGCCGACGAGCGCAATGCCACGAGCAAGGCGAATCGACATAGTTCCTCCGTACAGGGTGATGCGCCCGGTTGTCTGGTCCGGGAGTTGGCCGCCCCAGCGATAGCAAGTTCTGTACGCACTTTGTCCAGTTGCGTCGGCTAACGGCGCCGCTTGTGACACGTCTGACCGTGGTTGGTGTACGGACCACCAGACTTCTCTAAAAAACCCACTTCATGACGAAACGAGCTCTGCGCAACCTGCTCATGCTCCTCGTCGCCGCCGCGTCCGCTTCCCTCGAAGCGCCGCGACTGGCGCAGCGGCCGCTCGCCCAAGCGACCGTCGAGCTCGTTGACATACCGGACGCGACCAGCGGTGCGGTTCAACGCCTCGCGTCCAATGTCTCGTCGAGTGTCTCCCCGAATGTCTCGTCGAGCCACCTCGGATTCGACACGAACGTCTATCCGGGCGACAAAGCGATGGACGCCTGGAAGCGCGCGGGCGAATTCGAGTGGGTCGGCTACTATCTCTCCGCGCCCTGTCACAAGGATGACTCGTGGGAGGGAAAACGCGCGCACCTCGTCGACAACGGGTGGGGGCTCGCCGTCATCTACGTCGGCCAGCAGACCTGGGGCACGTCCTACTCGCCAACGACGGTGAAACGCGTCGTCACGGTATCAAAGAAGTCGAAATCCTCCAAGCACAAGCGACGCGTGACTCGCGTCATGACCCGCCGCACGGTCGTCCCGGTCGCCAAGACGGGCGACGGCTGTTCGGCATCCTACGTCGGCGCGGCGCAAGGGAAGATCGACGCCCGCGACGCCATCAATCAGGCGCAGCGTGAGGGATTCGGCAACGGCACCGTGCTCTTTCTCGACGTCGAGCACATGGACCGCATCCCGCAGCGCATGCGAGACTATTATCGAGCGTGGACGACCGCCGTTCTCGCCGACGGCAGCTATCGTCCCGGCATCTATGCTCACACAAAGAATGCGAGCACGATCTACGACGACGTCAACGAGGCCTACGACGACGCGGGCCGGGACGACGATCCGCCATTCTGGGTCGCCGGAGCGAGCGGCTTCTCACCGAACAACAGCGCGCCGACCGACGTCGGCCACGCATTCGCGTCCGTGTGGCAAGGGTTGTTGGATGTCGTGCGCACGCACAACGGTGTTCGACTGCCGATCGATATCTCCGTTGCGTCAGTCGCGTCGCCGAGTTTCGCGGAGCAGTAGCATCGGCAACTTGCTATCGTCGTCGGGTTGGTTCCGTGACGACGGCCTCGCGGTGAAACTGCCGGGCTAACGCGGACACGCCGCGGGCCAACGCTGATTTGGTCTGGGTCCGTCTCGGCACGAGCCGGGATGATTGAAGAACGACCTCGGGATGCTTCTCGCGCCGAAGCGTTCAGAGGCAGTTCCACAACAATTCTTCTTTCGCTGCGCGCGTCAGTTCAAGACGGTGCGCCGTGACATCCCGAAACCGCGTTAGTCCGTGCGTGTCCGCGTTAGCCCGGTAGTTCCATCGCTATCTCATACGCCCGGTACCAAGTCTGTCACGGCGAGCACTACGAATTAGAATCGATACGTCCTTCGCTCCCTGGCTTCCGACCGTCTAGTCACCTGGCTCAGGAACGGGCGTCGGAATCGGGGCGCGTTTGAAACGCGCCAGGAGCCATTCCCGCCACTCATCGAGGATCTCGTACACGGTCGGGATCACGATGAGTGTGAGCACCGTCGACGTGATCACGCCGCCGATCACGGCGCGGCCGAGCGGGGCGCGGAAGTCGGCCCCTTCGCCGAGGCCGAGCGCGACGGGGATCATGCCGGCGATCAACGCGAGCGTCGTCATGAGGATCGGACGCAAGCGAATCCGGCCCGCTTCGATCAGCGCCTCGCGTCGCTCCAATCCTTTGCCCGTGTGCGCCCACTTCGCGAAATCGATCAGCAGGATCGCGTTCTTCGCCACGATGCCCATTAGCAGGATCACGCCGATCAGGCTCATGAGATTCAGCGTGTCGCGCGTCACGAGCAGCGCCAGCACGACGCCGATCAGCGACAGCGGCAGCGAGATCAGAATCGCCAACGGGTCGAGGAAGGAGCCGAACTGCACGACCAGGATCAGGTACATCAACATCACCGCCACGCCGAGCGCGATGAAGATGTTGCCGAATACCTCGTTCTGGCTCTGCGTCTCGCCGGCGGTCGAGATGTGATAGCCGGCCGGCAGCTGGAGCTTGCCGACGTTCGCCAGCACCGAGCGAGAGACTTCGCCGAGTGACGCCCCTTCGACGTTCGCGCCGATGTTCACTACACGTTCGCGCTGGAAATGGTCGATCTGCGACGGACCAGAGCTCGGCCGAATCTCCGCGACCTGGCTGAGCGGCACGAAGGCCGGCGCTCCGCCATTTCCCCCCCCCGACACGACCATCACCGGCAGTTGGCCGAGATCCGCGGCGTTCTCGCGTGATGACGGAACCAGCCGCACGTGCACGTAGCGCGAGATGCCCGCCGGATCGACCCACGTGCCCGCGTCCACGCCCGCGAACGCAAAGCGCAACGACGTCGCGAGCTGGCCGAGACTGACACCGAGCGTTCCGGCCAATCCGCGATTCACTTTCACGTCTATTTCCGGCTTCTGGCCCTTTGTAGACAAGCCGACGTCCACCGCGCCCGGCGTCGACGCGACGATCTGCTGGATACGCTCGGCGTACGCGTTGAGAACGCTCTGATCGGGCCCCTGAAGCTGCAGCTGGAGCTGCTTCTGCGCACCGCCGAATCCCGACGCGAACGTGAACGCTGTCGCGCCGCCGACCGTTCGCATCTCCTTGCGAATGACCTGACCCAGAGCATCCTGACTGAGTGATCGGTCCTTCTTCGCCACGAGGCGGACGTAGATGCTTCCGTTGTCGAACGCCGATGCGCCCGTGGTGCTGCCGACTGTCGTATACGTGTAGGACACTTCCTTATGAGCGCGGATCAGTCGCGCGATCTCCTCGGCCTTGAGCGTCGTGTAGTCGAGGCTCGATCCGGGCGGCGTTTGGATGGCGATGTTCAACTCACTGTTATCGCTCACAGGCACGAACGAGAAACCGCCCGCGACGACCTGCAGCGCGATCGCGCCGACGAACGACGCCGCCGCCAGCGCGATCATCGTCCAACGATGGTCGAGCGCCCAGGCGATGAGGCTCTTGTATCGCTCCGCCTGTCGGTCGAACCAGGCGTTGAATCGCTCGAGCGCGCGGGCGATCGGATTCCGACGCTCGTGCGCCTCGAGCTGCGGATCGGGCCAATACGCCGAGAGCATCGGATCCAGCGAGAACGAGACGAACAACGACACGAGCACCGCCGCCGCGATGGTGAGCGCGAACGGTTTGAACCACTGCCCCGCGATGCCCGGCATGAATCCCACGGGCACGAACACCGCCACGATCGAGAACGTCGTCGCCGCGACGGCGAGCCCGATCTCGTCCGTGCCTTCGTGAGCGGCGTGCATGTGGTCCGCGCCAAGCTCCACGTGTCGCACGATGTTCTCGCGGACCACGATCGCGTCGTCGATGAGAATGCCTATCGCGAGCGACAGGCCCAAGAGCGACATCGTGTTCAGCGTGAAGCCGAACATCCACAGTGGTACGAACGACGCGAGCACCGACACGGGCAGTGCGAGACCGGTGATCACCGTCGAGCGCCAGGAATTCAGGAACAGGAAGACGACGAGGACGGTGAGCAGCGCGCCTTCGACGAGCGCCTCTTCGACGTTGCGCACGGAACGTCGCACGCGCTGACCGGAGTTTCGCACTACCTCGATGTGCGCGCCGGGCGGTAACGTGGGCTGCAAGGCGGCAACCCGAGCCAACACGCGGTCGGCGACCGCGGTAGTACTGTACTCGCGCGATTTCACGACGTCGACGCCGACCGCCTGGCGCCCGTTGTAGAGCGCGGAAGACTTCGGCTCCGCAGCTCCGGCTTGGACATCGGCGATTTGGCCGAGCGTGATCAACTGGCCGCCTCGCTGCGCGACAACCAAAGAAGCAAAGTCCTCAGGACGTTCGAGTCTGCCCTCGAGACGGATAGACCGCTGCTCGAGCGCCGAATTCACGTTGCCGACCGGCGCCGCGAGGTTCTGCGAACGCAACGCCGTCACCACTTGGTCGATTCCGACGCCGAGCGACGCAAGATCTGTGGGCCGCACGTTCACGTTGAGCTGCGCGCTGTCGCCACCCACGACGTTCACCTGCGCCACACCGCCGATCGCACGAAGATCCCCCGCCACCGTCTGCTCGGCGATCTGCGTGAGCTGCGGCGGCGTGAGCACGTTCGACGTGATCGCCAGCGAGACGATCGGCAGCTGATTCGGATCGAACCGCTGGATCAACGGCTCGAGAATCTCGGCCGGCAGTTGCGCGCGGACCGCCGAGATGGCGTCGCGGATATCCTGCGTCGCCTGCTCCACGGCTTTCGAGAACACGAACTGTACGATGATCTGCGCGAAGCCGTCGGTGGACGTCGAGTTGATCTTATCGACGCCGCTGATGCCGGAGATTTTATCTTCCACCCTACTGACTACTTCGCGCTCGACGACGTCGGGCGCCGCACCCGGATACGCGATCGCCACGAACACGATCGGCGCGTCGATGTCGGGAAATTCGTCGGTGTCGAGCCGGGCGAGCGATGCGAGACCGAACACGACGAGCGCGATCATCGTCACTACCGTGACGATCGGCCGTCGGATGGCGAAGTCCGAGACGAACATTCGGCGCGGTTACGGGTGCGCCGGACTCACAGTGCGCGCGAAGACGATCGCGTCGTAGTTCTTCGGGAATTCCACGCTCGTCTCGAACGCCGTCGGTGCCAAAGGTGTGTAAAGGTCCGAAATCAGACGCATCTGCCGCGGCCCATGCAGCCACGTGCCCGCCGAGTCGCTCGGCAGTCCGCGCAGGTCGAGCCAGAAAACCGGATTGTTCGCGCGCATCAACACATCTTCATACGATTCCGGAGCCGGAACCGCTACACGAGGATTGCCGAAACCCGGCTCTCCACCGCTTCCGCCCCGGCTGCCGACGGACGGGACACGAGCGCGAATCGTGCCGCCACCGATGGCGAACGCGGCCGCGCGGTATTTGTCGCCCAGCTTTTCGCCGAGCGGGACTCCGGTCTGTACCGTCTGGCCATTGAGCGTGAGCCGGCCCATCTCCACATCACCACCCCAGACGAGGAGCTTCGCGCCGGGTCCGAGCTCGTCGAGGACATACAGCACATGCTCGGCGTTGGCTTCGTGCCGCGTCAGATGACGAAGTCCGACGTTCACGTGATGGCGAATCAACCGCGCCATCTGCTCGGCAAACACGATGTCCGGCATCACGGGCGACGACTGCGGATAGCGTGATCGCAGCGCCGCGAGACTGTCGGTGGCGGCGGCCGTCGCCGGACCGCATGCGTTCCAGAACAAGCTGTCGGCGGCCCGACCTTCTCGTCCCCATTGCGCGCCTTCGTTCGTCGCCACGCATGTATACGTCCGCTTGAGCCACTGGTTTAGCGCGACGCCCGCGACGGAGTCGGGAAGACCCGTCGCCACCTGAACGGCGCGTGCCGCGGTTGGAATCTCGAACGCGTAAAAGCCAAGTGGGCGATCCTTGTGCGCCTCGTTCCACATGCGCATGGCGAGCATGAACGCCCACATCTCTCGCGTGTCCCAGCGCCAAGAGCCGAGCGCGCGCATGATGCGGCGTGGGTCGCCCGCGGACGTCCGGACCCAGCGATCCAGCTCGAGCGCCTCGGGCATGGGGCCCTGGATGGCGACGCCTCGGAATCCGGAGTCGGCGAGCGCGAAGAGCGTTCGTCGAACGATGTCCGGGAATTCGTCGGTGCCCTCGGTGAGCTCACTCAACCCGAGGACTCGCGCGCCGTTGACGATCGGCGCAAGCGCGCGCCGGTCGCGATCCAGGTTCATCGAGTCCGTCAGGGTGACGGCGCCGGTGTGCGCGTTGACCCACCGCAGCGCCGCGGCGCCATGCGCGCTGAGCACCGGCGGCGGCGTGGGCGGCGGCGGCGGAGCGCCCCGACATGCGCCGAGGGCTGCCAACCATATGGTAGCGGTGATGCTCGCCGCTGGACGAAAGGCGTTCATCGTCATTGCAGTGGTTCCCAAATCTAGGTGACCAGCTTCAAGTTCGCGGCTCGCCGCCCCCCCCCGCACTCGCCCCAATGTCTCCCGATGCGTCTCCCACGCTCGCCAGGGGGCCAACCTCTTCGTCGAGCAACATGCGAAGCTCCCGGGCCGCTGCGGAATCCGATCGCTGGCGGAGCTTGAGCTGCGTCAGCCAACGTCGAATCTGCAGTCCGCGGACCGGAACGACGGCAATGCGGCCGAGCGTGATCTGATCGGCCGCGGCGGCTCGTGACACGATCGCGATCCCGAGGCCGGCGGCGACGCCCTGCTTGATCGCCTCGGTTCCGCCCAGTCGCATGGTGCGCGTCAAGCGCGCGCCGTGAAGCGCGAGGGCGCGCTCCGCAACCTCGCGCGTACCGGATCCCGGCTCGCGAACTAGAACAGTTTCAAGCATCAGGTCCTCGACACCGACGTCGGACTGTGCGGCGAGTGGATGATCCGGATGGGCGATCACCACGAGCTCGTCTTCGCGCCAGGGTACGACATCGACCGCGTCGTGCGAAATGGGACCCTCTACCAACGCCACGTCGGTACGGGACTCGAGGAGAAGTCGGAGCACCGAGCGGGTGTTGGCGCTGGTGGCGCGGATGCGGACCGAGGGGTGTCGCAGCCGAAAGCGGCCGAGGACGGGCGGAAGCATGTACGTGGCGATGGTGGTACTAGCCGCGACGCGGAGCGATCCCCGCTTGAGGCCTCGGAGCTCGCGGAGCTCACGTTCGGCTACGCGTTCGACGCCGAACAGCTCGCGGGCGCGGGCGTAGAGGGCACGCCCGGGCTCCGTGAGATTCACTCCCCGGGCTCCGCGCTCGATGAGCGAGACGTGGAGCTGCCTCTCTAATTCGTTGAGGGATTTAGAGATAGCCGGCTGGCTGAGGCGAAGCGCGCGGGCGGCGTTGGTGAACCCGCCCTGTTCTACGACCGCGGCGAAGAGCCGGAGGTGGTGGAGGTTCATTGGCGCTCATAACTCACAGTTATGATCTGATGAAAAGAATGTACTGGACTCATACTAGGCGCAATGTCTACGATCCGTCATGACCGCGATTCCGCTGACTTCGAGGCTCCCCGGCGGTGGCCGACTCTGGCCGGGCATTGGGGCGTCGATCGCCGTTTCGGTCATTGCGGTTATCGGGGGCTGGCTCCAGAGCATCTGGCTCGGCCGCCCCGTGGTCGAGCCCCTCGTGCTCGCGATCATCGTCGGCATGGTGGTGCGGGGCTTCGACGGGATGCCGGCCACCCGGGAACCGGGCGTGCGTTTCGTGGGCAAGGAGGTACTTGAAGTCGCGGTCTGTCTGCTCGGCGCGACGCTCGACGCACCGAAGTTGTTCGCGTCGGGTCCGATGCTCGCCCTCGGCATCGTTGCGACAGTGGTGCTCGCGTTGGTGGCGGGGTTCGGGATCGGACGCGCCGCCGGTCTGTCGCCCAGGCTCGCACTGCTCGTCTCGTGCGGCAACGCGATCTGCGGCAATTCAGCAATCGCGGCGGTGGCGCCCGTGATCGGCGCCGATCGCGAAGACGTCGCGGCGTCGATCGCGCTCACCGCGGTGCTCGGTGTCACCGTCGTGCTCACCCTTCCGCTGCTCGCTGGGCCGCTCGGCTATTCGAATTATCAGTACGGCGTGCTGGCTGGGCTGACGGTGTATGCCGTGCCGCAGGTGCTGGCCGCGGCATTCGCGGTGAGCGTGGTGAGCGGACAGGTGGCGACCGTGGTCAAGCTCGCCCGTGTGTTGATGCTCGGACCGGTGGTTGTTTTCCTCTCGCTCCGACGACGCCGGAGCGCCGCGGAGACGCAGCGATCGGAGGGGGGACGGCGAGCACCGTCGCTGCTGCCGTGGTTCGTGGTCGGCTTCGTGTTGCTGGCGATCGTGCGCAGCGTGGGGTGGCTCCCCGAGCCGGCGATCTCAACGGCGCGCGTGTCCGCGCAGTGGCTCACGATCGCCGCGATGGCGGCGCTCGGACTGTCGGTGGATTTCGCGTCCGTCAAACGCGTCGGAGCACGAGTCGCGATCGCCGCGGTGGGCTCGCTCCTCGCGCTCCTCTGTATGGTCGTCGCGCTGATCTCAGCTCTTGGAATTCGCTGAGACTTTCCCATCGAGGTGAATGACCGCCGCAGCCCACTGCGTGCCGTCGGAATCTTCCTCGTAAACTTTGTCGAGGTCGACGATCACGCCGTTGCTCTGAACCTGGATTGCGTACCGATCCATGTTGCGCGTCGCCCGTCCGCTTCCCGGGATGTACGCGCCGTCCGGCTGAAATTTCGAGTGATGCTTCGGGCACTGGAACGCGTGGTCGCGCTCGTCCCATTTCAGCGCGGTGTTCTGGTGCGGGCAGGACAGCGCGAACGCGTAGACCGCGTTCTGCCATCGCACGAGGATGACGTCGTTGTCCTTGTCGATCTGGGCCCCGTCTGTGGGCGGCACAGTGTAGCTCCGCGTGCTACCGGACGACCGCTTGGCTCCGGTGAACTCGAGCGGCATGGCGAACGCGGCGTTCTTCGCCATCCCCACGGCCATCATCGCGCCGGCGACGCTCAAGAAGCTGTCGCGCAGGAATTGACGCCGGCTGCTCGGGATCGCGCAGTCGAACTGCTCACACTCGTCATGGATGTTCGTGTTCTTGGACATCAGTGAATCCCCTCGGCGAGAGACACCCGAGCGCGGTCGAGACCCTCACGTAGCGTTGAGTTTTCCGGCGGCGCGGAAGGAAGTGTCCGCCGTTTCTCGCGACGTTCGTCGCTGGAATTGCTACACCATCTGTTCGCGGGAGTGCCGCTTTGAGACCGGCGCTGGGCGGTGGGCGGTGGGCGGTGGGCGGTGGGCGGTAGCGACGTCATCCTTAGGCGGTGCTTTGGCCCTTGGCCCATCGCCCATCGCCCATCGCCCATCGCCCATCGCCCATCGCCGGTATTGACATAGCTAGTTAGGTATAGCTAGTTAGGGATGTGACCAAAAAGAAAAACGACATCCTCCAGGGCACACTCGTCTTGCTCGTGCTCAAGACACTCGGCGCGAACGGCCGGATGCACGGGTATGCGATCACGTCGCACATTCAACAGGCGTCGGGCGATCTGCTTCGGGTCGAAGAGGGGTCGCTCTATCCGGCGCTTCATCGTATGGAGCAGGACGGCTGGTTGCGCGCGGAGTGGGGGACGACGGAGAAGAATCGCGAAGCGCGGTTCTACGGCATCACTGCCGCCGGCCGAAAGCAGCTCGCGCTCGAGGAAGAGAGCTGGGCGAGGCTGCGCGACGGCGTGACCCGCGTCCTGCGCTACGCCTAAATCACCGAGGTCGTCCGTCATGTCCTTGCTCGCTCGCATCCGTAACGCCTTCCGCTCGAACGCGCTGTCGCGGGACATCGACCGTGAGATGGCGTTCCATCTCGCGGAGCGCGCGGATCAACTCGAGGCGTCGGGGATGCGTCCCGAAGAGGCGGAGCGCGAGGCCCGGCGACGCTTCGGCAACTACGGACTGCTCAAGGAGCGCACACGCGAGCGCGATCTCGCGGGGTGGCTCGACGGGTTCGCCGGTGATCTCCGCTATGCACTGCGCGGATTTCGCTCGACGCCTGGCTTTGTTCTCGTCGCGATCTTGTCCCTCGCGCTCGGCATCGGCGCGAACACCGCGATCTTCACGCTCATCGACGCGGTGGTGCTCAAGTCGCTTCCGGTCAGCCATCCCGAGGAGCTCGTGGGTGTGACGCGGGACAGCGTCAACCTGTTCACCAACCCACTCTGGGAGCAGATTCGCGACCGGCAGGACATGTTCGACGGCCTCCTCGCGCACGGCGACGCGGAGTTCGATCTCGCCGACGGCGGCGAAGTGCGACGCGTCAACGCGAGCTGGATCAGCGGCGACTACTTCAAGACTCTTGGCGTACGCACCGTCGTCGGCCGGCCGATTGTTCGCGAGGACGACCAGCGCGGGTGTCCCGGTGTGGTGATGCTCAGCCACGCCTTCTTCCAGAGCGAGTTCGCCGGCGATAAAAACGCCATCGGCCGAAAGCTCTCACTCGATGGGCATCCGTTCCAGATCATTGGCGTGGTCGAGCCGCGCTTCGCGGGTCTCAATACTGGCCGCTACTCGTCGCTCTACGTGCCGCTGTGCACGGAAGCGATCGTTCGCGGCGCCAACAGCCAACTCGATCATCGCGGCAGCTGGTTCCTGGAGATCATCGGACGTCCGAAGGGCGGCGTATCGCCGGAGCAGCTACGCTCGCGTCTTGGCGCGCTCGGTCCGGCGATCCTCAATGCGACGATTCCCCAGCACTGGACGCCGAAGAGCAGAGCGGAATACCTTCGCGCCAAGTTCAGCACGACGCCGGCGACGCGAGGCTTCTCCGACGTACGACGCATGTACAGCAAGGCGCTGTACGTCCTCATGTCGATTGCCGGGATCGTGCTGCTCATCGCATGCGCGAACGTGGCGAATCTCCTGCTGGCGCGCGCTACGGCGCGGCAGCGCGAGATGGCCGTGCGACTCGCGCTTGGCGCCGGCCGGCGCCGACTCGCGCGTCAGCTCATGACCGAGAGCCTGCTCCTCTCCGGCGCGGGCGCGGTCGCTGGTGTCGCGTTCGCGGCCTGGGGCAGCCGGCTCCTCGTCGAAATGCTGGCCCGAACACATCGTGTAGTGTCGCTGGATCTCTCGATGGATCCGCGCATTCTCGCGTTCACGATCGTTGTCGCGCTGCTCACCGGGGTTCTCTTTGGCCTTGCTCCCGTCTGGCGCGCGGGTCGCGTCGATCCGCACACGGCAATGCGGGCGCACGGACGCGGCACGGTGGAGGGACACTCGCGACTGTCGATCGGCAAGGCGCTGGTCGTCGGGCAGATCGCGCTGTCGCTCGTCCTGGTCGCCGCGGCTGGTCTGCTCCTCGGCAGTTGGCGCAAGCTGGTGAACGTCGATACTGGATTTCAACGCAATCACATCCTCCTCGTGAATGTCGACATGCGCCCCGCCCAGATACCGGCGCCGCGGCGTGGTTCGACGTACAACGAGCTGCTCGATCGTCTGCGGGCAATCCCGGGCGTGCGCGCCGCGAGCTCGTCGCAGGTGACGCCGGTTGGGCCGGGCACGTGGAACGACGTCTTCCACGTCGAGGGATTCACGCCGACGTCCATCGAGGACGCCGTCGCGTGGACGAACGCGGTGAGCGATCGTTACTTCGCAACGATGGGCATTCCGGTCGTGGCGGGACGTGACTTCGGCGCGCAGGACCGTCCGGGAACGGCACGCGTCGCGATCGTGAGCCGGACGACGGCGAGAAAGTTCTTCAAGGAAGAGATCCCGATTGGAAAGACTTTCCGTCTGGAGGAAGGGCCGACCGGGCTTGGACAACCGATCGAGATCATCGGCGTGGTCGGCGACACCAAATACCAATCGCTCCGCGAAAAGACCGCGCCCGTGGTGTACTATGCGTCGCGACAGGATACGACGCTTGGACCGTTCACCAATCTCGAGCTTCGAACGGACGGATCGCCCGCCGCGCTGATTCCATCGATCAAGCGCGCGTTCGCCGAGATCAACCCGCGCATCTCGCTCGACTTCATTCCGCTGGAGCAGCAGTTGTCGGAATCGTTGACAATGACGCGCACGGTGGCGACCCTCTCCGGCTTCTTCGGCGGACTCGCCCTGCTCCTCGCCGTGATCGGGCTCTACGGCATCATGGCGTACAGCGTCGCTCGCCGTCGCAACGAGATCGGCGTACGCATCGCGCTCGGCGCGGCGCGAGGGCGCGTCGTGCGCATGGTGCTCGGCGAAGTCGGTCGCATGGTGATCGTCGGTGTAGTGCTCGGCGTTGCCCTGGCGCTGATCGCGACGCGCCTGATCTCGAGTTTCCTGTACGGCCTGACGGCCACGGACCCGCGAACGCTCGTGAGCTCCGGCGGGCTGCTGCTGCTCGTCGCACTGCTCGCGGCCGCAAAACCCGCGTGGCGGGCGGCCGGGCTCGATCCCGTGGCGGCGCTGCGCGAGGACTGATCGGTCCCCTCCAGTAGTGCGCTATGCTGGACCGGGTGCTAACTTGGGCGCGACCTAAACAGGTTGCTCCCCACCGTGTCGAATCTCTCGCGACGCAACTTCGTCGCAGCGCTCGGAACCGGCGCCGCGGCGGTGTGGTTGACGGCCGAAACGCGCGACCTTCTCGCCGCCGGCGCGCGCGCGGCTGCCGCGGCGAAAGCCAAAGCGCCGTACAAAGTCCTTACTGCCGATCAAGCGGCCGACCTCGACGCCGCTACGTCGCGGATCGTTCCGAGCGATAGCACGCCCGGGGCGCGCGAGGCGAACGTCGTGCGGTTCATCGACGAGTCGCTCGCCGGTTTTGCCAAGGAACAAAAAGACGACGTCAACAAGCTCGTCGCCGAACTCCGCCGTCTCGCCGCGGAAAAGCACAAGGGCGCGAAGTCGTTCGCCGCACTGACCGTGGCGGAGCAGGACGCCGTCATCGCAACGATGGAGAAGACCAAGGGCTCGCACTTCGGGGACCTTCGCGGCATGACCATCAGCGGAATGTTCGCCGATCCGAAATACGGCGGCAACGCGAACAAATCGGGATGGAAGGTGCTCGGCTTCGACGATCACTTCTCGTGGTCGGCTCCCTTCGGCTGGTATGACCGCAATGTCTGATCACAAGCATCCAACACTCGCGCCGCTCCAGACGACGACGGTCCAGTACAAGCCCGAGGACGAGGTGGATTTCGTCGTCGTCGGATCGGGCGCGGCGGGGGGCGTCGTCGCCAAGGAGCTTTCGACGGCCGGATTCAAAGTGGTCGTGCTGGAGCAAGGGCCCTGGCGAAGCGAAAAAGACTTCGTGCACGACGAGATCGCGATCTTTCAACAGGGCGCGCTGACGAACGACTTCAGCAAGTCGCCGAACACATTCAGAAAGACGGAAAAGGAGAAAGCCAAAAACCAGCCGTGCCTCGCCTATGGCCGCGGCGTCGGCGGGACGAGCATTCACTTTTCCGCGAATTTCTGGCGCTTTCGCGAGATCGATTTCAAGGAGGCGAGCGTGAAGGGAACGCTCGCCGGAACCGGCTTCGCCGACTGGCCGATCACCTATCAGGACCTCGAGCCGTACTATACGAAGGTCGATTGGGAGGTTGGTGTCGCCGGCGCGCCCGGTCCGTTCGATCCGCCGCGGTCGCGTCCATACCCGATGCCGCCGCATCCGCCGAAGTCGACCGGCATCCTGCTCGAGCGCGGAGCGAAGAAGCTCGGCTGGACCGCGTTTCCCGCCCCGATGGCGATCGCGTCGAAGCAGTACGACGGACGGTCACAGTGCGTGCAGTGCGGTTTCTGTCTTGGATTCGGTTGTGAGGTGCGCGCGAAGTCGAGCTCCCTCGTCACGGTGATTCCAAAAGCCGTGGCAACTGGAAAGTGCGAGATTCGCACGAACTCCTACGCCCGAAAGGTCGAGACGGACGCGCGCGGACGCGTGACGGGCGTGAAGTATTTCGACGCCGGCAAGAAGGAGATCTTTCAACGCGCCAAAGCAGTGGTAGTCTGCGCCAACGGCGCGGAGACGCCTCGGCTTCTGCTCAACTCGAAGTCGAACCTGTTCCCCAACGGGCTCGCCAACTCGAGTGGAGTGGTGGGCAAGTACTTGATGTTCAACGGCGGCGGCTTCGCGAACGCGCAGTTCGAGCACGAGGTCAACGGCTTCAAGGGGATCGTCGCCACGCGAATCGTGTGGGATCTCTACGAGCTCGATCCGAAGCTCGGGCTCGTCGGTGGTGGCGGGTTCGACTACCGGTTCGACATCACGCCCATGGGTTTTGGCTTCGGCGGGCTGCATCCGGACGCGCCCAAATGGGGGAGCGCGTACAAGCGAGAGCTGGAGCGGCAGTATAACAGAACGCTCATCGCTTACGGGCATACGACATCGCTTCCGGTCGCGACGAACAGCATCTCGCTCGATCCCGAGCTGAAAGACGCTTGGGGCGTGCCGGCGATCCGCATGACCTATCAGGATCATCCGCAGGATCTCAAGCTGTACAAGTATTTCAGCGACCGCGCGAAGGATCTCGTGGACGCGTCGGGCGCGGTGCGCTCGTGGCAACCGCCGGTGGACAGCGCGCAGTTCAGCGTTCACCTGTTGGGGACGTGCCGTATGGGCAACGATCCGAAGACGTCGGTCGTCGACAAGAACAACCGCGCGCACGACGTGAAGAACCTGTTCGTCGTCGACGGGTCGAGCCTGGTGACGAGCGGCCGCGGCCAGCCGACGATGACGATTCAGGCGCTCGCCTTCCGCGCGGCCGACCAGATCATTGGATTCGCCAAGCGGCGCGAGATCTAAGAGTTGTCATTCTGAGGAGCGCCGCGACGAAGGACCCACTGGCCTTCACGTGGATTCAGTTATGGCCGGTAGGTCCTTCGCTTCAGCCGACTACTCGCCGGCGTGGCTGACGCCCTTGCTCTTTTTCATCTCGGCGAGGATTCCGTTGAGGTTGTACGTCTCAGGCGCCTGGAGCGGCGGGAAATCCTTGTACGACATGAGGTGCTTCTCCCACAGCTGCTGGCCGATCGGAAGCATGTTCCAGTCGTACTGGAATGCCGTCACCGGTCCGGCGAGCGCCCCACCGAGAGCCATCGCCGTCTTCTGATCGACGCCGACCGCCTGCTCGAACGGATCCCGCTTGATGTTCTGCACGAGCGTGAAGTGGAACGGGATCAGCGGCATGATCCAGCCGGCCGGACCGGGCTGCGACATCGTGTAGTACATCTTCCAGTTCTTGTAGCGCACCGCCGACGGCGTGGAGCCCGAGAAGTAGAAGAAGTGGTCGCGCGACGAAGTGTCGCACATACCGGTCAGATAGTTGTACTGGTCAAACCCGTCGAGCGTCGTCTTCACGATGCCCGGATACTTCCCCTGCTCGATTTGCGAACGCAGGTCGTTGTTCTCTGGCCCGCCGGCCGCGTGCACGAGCGTCGGTACCCAGTCGAGCGCGGCGAATAGCTTATTCCGCACCGAGTTCGGCTGAATGTGACCGGGCCACCGTACGACCAGTGGCGCTCGATATCCGCCTTCCCAGGCCTCACCCTTCTGTCCCTTGAACGGCGTGACACCGCCGTCGGGGAAGCTGATCGCCTCGGCGCCGTTGTCCGTCGTGAACACAACAATCGTGTTCGAGGCCGCGCCCATGTCATCGAGCTTCTTGAGCACGAGCCCGATGTTGTCGTCCATCTGCTTCATGCCTGCCTCGTTGACGCCCCAATCTTTGCCACCCTTCGTGCCGACCATCGCCATATACTTGTCCGACAGCACGGTCGTGACGTGCATGCGCGCGGGATTGTACCAGACGAAGAACGGCTTTCCGGTTTTCTTGGGATCGTTCCGGTCGAGGAAATCGACGACGTGCGACGAGATCTCCTCGTCGACCGTCTTCGAGCGATCGAGGGTCAGCGGTCCTTCATCGTGGCACATCTGCTTCGCCTCGGTGCCATCCGGAGACCGACAAGCAAGGACATTTCGCGGTGGTGTCAGGCAGGTCGTTGTCTTCGGATCGACCGCGCCGGGCACTTCTGGAACGCCGGGAATCAGCGTGTTCTTGCACGGCGGCGCGACGGCTTGTTTGTCCGGACTCGAGTTGATGTCGGGGAAGCTCACCTGCTGCATGGCGTCGAGGTGATAGAGATATCCCCAATATTCCTGGAAGCCGTGCGCGGTCGGCAGCGATGCCGTGTGGTCGCCGAGGTGATTCTTGCCGAACTCTCCCGTCGTGTAGCCGAGGTCGTGCAGGAATACGGCGAGCGCCGGCGTGCCGGGCCGGAGGTATGACGGGCTCCCCGGCAGCTGCGGCGGGATCATTCCCGTGCGCAGCGGATACATGCCCGTGAAGAATGCGTTGCGACCCGAAGTGCAACTCTGCATGGCGACGTAATCCATGAAGATCGCGCCTTCGTGACCGATCCGATCGATGTTGGGTGTTTCGCCCACCATCAAGCCACGGTGGTAAATGCTTGGCTGCATCCACCCGATGTCGTCGCCCATGATGAAGAGGATGTTGGGCTTTCCAGACTGCACACTGGCTTGTGCGGGAAGCGCCGCGACGAGTGTTGCCGCCATGAAGCCAGCGACAGCACCGCTCCGCGCGCCGCGAGCACAGCAGCGATAGAAGAGATCGTACCGCACGAATTGTCCTCCGGTGAGTTTGCTACCCGACTTGCAAAGCAGCGCCCGGGATCCGTTTGGTCCCGCCCCCCGCGGCCGAATCGAGGCGCTATGTCATGGGAAGGCAGAATCCACGCCCTCTGGACCCGGGGTTCGAACTCTTGTTGATGCGACGATGTGCTCAGACGCGGCCGTGCTCAGGTCGTGCTACTGAGGATCTTGCAGCTGGAGAGCGCGGAGTCGGTCGCCGTAGCGCTTGGCGAGCTCGGGGCGACCCTGCTCCTTCAGGTAGCTCGCCAGCGCGGCGAGGGCGTCGCGGTTGTTCTCGTCCATCGCGAGGATCTTGTCGAGCGTCTTGAGCGACGCGCTCACGTTGCCGGTCGAGTACAGGCCGACCGCATACGTGTAGAGAAAGCGAAGGTCGGTCGGCGCGAGCGTGGCGGCGCGCTCCAACTCCGACAACGCCGCGGTCTTCCGGCCGAGTCGCACCAGAGTGAGGCCGAGCGCATAGTGCAACGCGGGATTCCGCGGTCCGAGCGACAACCCGCGTCGCAGGACCTGCTCGGCTTCAATGTCATGTGCCGGACCCTGTCGCCGGTACACGTCCGCGAGGTTGGCGTATGCCGGAATGAAGAACGGATCGTGTCGGATCGCGCTGAGCAGCTCGGATGCGGCGCCGGAGATGTCGCCCTGAACGGCGAGAAAGGTCCCGAGGCTCGTGCGCGCGTCGGCACGATCCGCGTTGTACTGCTGCGCGGCGACGAACTCCTGCGCGACCCGATCCAGCGCCGCCGCCTGATTGGCGTCCGTGACCCATGCTTTGCCCGGATGCATCGCCGCGGCATCGATGCGCACGGTTCGCACGGAATCGGAGAGCCGCGGCGCAATGAGTTGCGCGCGCCGAGGCGGCGGGAGCATGAGCAACGGTCTCAACGCACCGAGGCGGAGCAACGGATCCGGGGCGTCGAGACCGATTGCGATCATTTGCAGCGTGTTGCGATCGCCGGGCGCGGCCAACTGCGAGAACGCCGTCGCGCGGGCAATCACCGGTTGCGTGCTGTCGTTCACCACCGCGCGGAGCAGCAGCTGCGCGATCGGCGACCCGCGCTCAAACGCCGCGAACGCCTCGGCAAAGCGCTGATATCCGCGCGGCACGGCCGCGGTGTCGCCGCCGTACCACGACGCGATCCGCTCGGCGGCCCAACTCGCCGCGCGCGAGGCGTGACAACTCGAGCACGCGTTCGGTACGCCAAGTCGCACCGAGAGGTCGGGACGCGGGATGCGCAAGCTGTGATCGCGCCGCGCGTCCACGGTCATGTAGGTGGTCGTGGGCATGTGACACGACACGCACGTCACCCCCGCGCTTGGCGGATGATGATGGTGCGCCGACGTCTCGTACTTCGCGCTCGAGTGACAGCTGGCGCATACACCATTGGGCCCGTCGCCACCGCGGAGTCCACCGCCGTGCGGCTCGTGGCAGTCGCTGCACGTCACGCCGTGCGCGTACATCTTGCTCTGGAGGAACGAGCCCCACTCGTAGACCTCGCCGCGCTGCTGACCGTCCGCGTAATACAGCGGCGACTCGAGAAGCGCTGGACGATAGTAGTCATAGAAGGGTTTGCCGGCTTCGTACCCGTCGGCGATCTGGCTTCGACGTGAATGGCACTGCGCACACGTCTCGATCTCACGATCGGTCGTGCGCGGACGCGAACGCACGGCGTTGCCTGTCGCCGCACTCACGCTCCAGTGAACGCCGCGTCGCTCGTCGAGCCGCGCGGGCAGTCCGCGACTCGAGTCGGACGACGGCGCGCCGCTTTTCGCCCACTGAACGTGGCGCGAGCCCGGACCGTGACAGGCTTCGCATCCGACACTGATCTCCGACCAGCTCGTGCTGAATCGATCGGCCGATGCGTCGTAGTTCTTTCGCACCGCGGTCGAGTGGCAGTCGGCGCACATGTAGTTCCAGTTCTGCGACGGGCGCGTCCAGTGGAGCTCGTCGGTGTTGGTGACCCGCTCATTGGCGTTCAGATGGAACCAGCGCTGGCCACCATCCGTGCGGGGCCGTGCGTCCCACGCGATCGGCAACGCCTGAACGCGCCCGTTCGACAGCTCGACGAGATACTGCTGCAGCGGGTAGACGCCAAACGTGTAGCGGATCTCGAACGTGCCGATCTGCCCGTCGCTGCCGTCGGTGCGCACGAAGAACTTTCCGTCGCGCTTGAAGAACTCGCTGCGGATGCCCGCGTAGTCGAACGAATCACCGGCGAAGCTGCCGAGCACGTTCTTCGTTGTCGCCGCGGCCATCGCAGCCTGATGGTGCGACCGGCTCCACGCGTCCCCTTCAGGAACGTGGCACGAACGGCACCGTTCGCTCCCGACGAACTGCGGGGCGGGCGGCGTCGGTGCCGCTCGCCGGAGAAGCAAGTTCATGAAGCGCGTTCGGACCGCCACGATCGACACCACCGCGACGGTGGCAATGGCAAGCCCGGCCCAAAGCAGCTTGCGCCGCCCGGACGATCGCTTGGCATCTTGTCTCGCCACCGGTGAAGGCGTCGCGCGTCGTGTGGACTTTTTTTTGGCCACGCTTGGTCGAGTTGCCTGACCAACGACGGTCGCCCACGCGGAGGCACTCGAGGAATTGGACTTTGGTCGGCGCGGAGTTCATCGGGAGCGGCCGCGATCGATAGGCAGCAAGTCCACTGTGTCCATTGAATGAGCGCGGCTACCGTCCTCCCACGGACGGAGACAGTGCTTCTACGTCGTGAATCCCGGGGAACGCTGATGAACAGACCATACCCGATCCATCGATTCATTCGGGGCGGGTCACGGCTCGTGACGCTCTACGCCGCCGCGGCGCTGCTGATCGCGACTGCCGGTCGTGTCGCGGCACAGACCGATCCGCTGCCCTCGTGGAACAACGGCCCAGTGAAGAAGGCGATTGTCGACTTCGTTCAGGCAACGACCACGCAGGGAAGCCCGACGTTCGTTCCGCCCGCCGAGCGTATCGCAACGTTCGATAACGACGGGACGCTGTGGGTCGAACATCCGATGTATACGCAGGTGCTGTATTGCCTCGACCGCGTGCCGGCGTTGGTCAGGGCGCGCCCCGAGCTCGCGAAAGTCGAACCGTTCAAGACCGTCTTGACTGGGAATCGCGAAGCAATCGAGAAGCTGCCGAAAGAAGAGCTCGAGAAGATTCTCGCCGCCACACTCAGCGGAATGACCGTCGATCAGTTCCGGACCGATGTGAAACGATGGATCGACACGACGAAGAACCCGCGCTGGGGCCGGCGTTACACTGAGCTCGTTTATCAGCCGATGATCGACGTCCTCAAGTATTTTCGCGACAACGGATACAAAACGTACATCGTGACCGGGGGCGGCCAGGATTTTGTTCGGGCGATGGCGGAGGAGACGTACGGGATACCGCCCGAGCAGGTCGTGGGCACGGCTGGCGGCGTGAAATACGGGTACGATGACAAGGGCGAGCCGACGCTGACCAAAGAACCAAAGCTGCTGCTCAACGACGACAAAGCGGGCAAGCCCGAGGGCATTCATCTCGTCATCGGCAGGCAACCATACGCCGCGTTCGGTAATTCAGTCGGCGATCGACAAATGCTCGAGTACACGAAGTCCGGTTCGGGCGCCCGGCTGGCGGTGCTCGTATTCCACGACGACGCCAAACGCGAATATGCCTATGGGCCCGCGAAGGGGCTCGCCGACACCAAGGTCGGCACCTTCACGCAGGCGTTGTACGACGAAGCCAAGGCGAAAGGCTGGGTCGTGGTCAGCATGAAGGACGACTGGACACAGATCTTCAGCTTCGGCGACGTCGTGAACGCGACTGCCAAGAAGGCGCCCTAACGATTGGAGACTTTCGTCGCCGCGGTCTTGCTCGTTGCGTCGACGAGCGCGACGAAGCCGGCGCGATACCCTTCGGGATCGTCACCACGGGATTGGCTCGCCATCGATCGCGCGTCGTCGAAGGTGAAGCGGCCCTTGTACGGTGAATCGCGCAGCAGCATTCCGTAGCCCGCGACCGCCAGCGCAAATCGAAGATCGTCGTCGGCCGTGGTCAGGCGATTCGGAACCGGGTGCTGCATCAGACGGCTCACGCTGTCCGTGGGCGGCTTGTAGCGCACGTTCACGAACAACAGCTCGTCGCCTTTGCCGCGCGTCGACTTCCGCTCCTCCTGATAGCGCAGCGACGGCGGTGTTCTGACTTCGACATCGGGCTTGACCCCGGACGGAATGACTTCGTACAGCGCGGTCACCGAGTGTCCGGCGCCCATGTCGCCGGCATCCTTCTTGTCGTCGGCGAAGTCTTCATTGCGAAGCAAACGGTTCTCGTAGCCGATCAGCCGGTACGCCTGGACCGCCGACGGATTGAACTCCACTTGAAGCTTCACGTCCTTTGCGACGGTGACGAGCGTGGCGCCGAGCTCGTGGACGAGCGTCTTCTTTGCCTCGAGCAGATCGTCGACGTAGGCGTAGTTGCCGTTGCCCTTGTCCGCGAGCTGTTCCATCCGGGCGTCCTTCAAGTTGCCCATGCCGAAGCCGAGCACGGTGAGGTACGTGCCCTCGGCGCGACGCTCTTCGATGAGGCGCGTCAGCTCGCTCGTGCTCGACACGCCGACGTTGAAGTCGCCATCGGTGGCGAGGATGACGCGGTTGTTCCCTTCTCGCATGAAGTTTTGCTTCGCGATATCGTAGGCGAGCTTGATCCCCGCGCCGCCGGCGGTCGACCCGCCTGCCTCAAGACGAGTGATCGCGTCGAGGATCGCGGGCTTGTCGCGCCCGGACGTCGACGGTAGCACGAGACCGGCGTTGCCAGCGTAGACGACGATCGCCACGCGGTCCTGCGGCCGGAGCTGGTCGACGAGGAGCGCGAAGGCCTGCTTCACGAGTGGAAGCTTCTCAGGCATGTCCATCGATCCCGAGACGTCGATCAGGAATACAAGATTGCTCGGCGGCAGACTGGCCGTCTCGATGCGCCGCGACTGGAGCCCGATCCGAACGACGCGGTGCGACGGGTTCCATGGCGCCGCGACGACGTCGGTCGTGATCGAGACCGGGTCTTTGCCTTGCGGCCCGGCGTAGTGATAGGGGAAGTAGTTGATCAGCTCTTCGATGCGCACCGCGTCCTTGGGCGGCATCGATCCACCGTTGATGAACCGACGGACATTGGCGTACGACGCGCGGTCAACGTCCACGGAGAATGTCGAGAGCGGATTCCCTGATACGGCAAGGAACGGGTTGTCCTCGATTCGGGCGTATTCCTCGGTGTTGAACGAGGTCGTGTCTCGCGTTCCCGGTGCGGCGCGATGGGCCATGTCTGCCCGCGCGGCCGGCGCAGGGCTGGCCAGACCGCCGGTCGTGGCGACGCTGAAGGCTACTTTCGCGCGTTGAGCGACGGCGCCGAGCGCGGTGACGACGACTTCCTGAAGGTTCGCCACGGCGGGCGTCAGCGAGAAATCGGCGGTCGCCGTGTCTCGATTGATCGAGACAGTCTGCGCCGCGGCCTGGTATCCGATCGCCCGCGCCCGAACCGTGACCGACGGCGTTCCCGCCGCGACCGACAGTCGCAGGACGTAGCGGCCGGTGGCATCGGTTGGCGCGGACGCTGTCTGACCATCCGCGACCACCGACGCCGAGGCGATCGGCTGTTTCGTATCGGTGCTTCGCACAACGCCCTGCACGACGATTTGCCGCCGCGCTTCGACGTGCCGCGCGACGGGTACCGTCGCGCTGAACAGCACGACGGCCAAAGCAGTTTGGACACGCATAACGGCTCCTGAGTCGAGATGAGCCGGCCGGTGTGTGCGTGGGCCCTTTGCCTAGGCAACCCGGCGGATCAGAGAATTCGTCACAGGAGACGCTCATGACCGCAAAACCTGCACATCCGCCGCGAGCGGGGCGACACGCGACCCGGGGTACGGGACCGACGATGCCGTTAGTCGGTGCGCAGCGCGATCGCCGGATCGACCTTGGTGGCGCGGCGCGCAGGGCCGTACGCGGCGATGACGATGACGACGAACAGAACCCCGCACGCCGCCGCGAGCGCCAATGGATCCGTCGGACTGAGCTCGAACAGCATCGCGGTGAGCAGCTTCGACGTGGCGAGCGCCGCCACGATACCAACGACGGCTCCCGCGCCGGTCACCTGCAGCGCGTGTACGAGCACCTCGCGACGCAGTCGTTCAGGCGCCGCGCCCAGCGCCATGCGAATGCCGATCTCTCGCGTGCGCTCCCGAACGAGCGACGCCATCAGACCGTAGAGACCGATCGCGGCCAGAAGTAGCGCGGCGATCCCGAATACCGACATGAGATAGGCACTGATGCGGGGCTGCGCGAGCGGGCCGGCGAGGAGCTCGTCCGTCGGGTGCACGTACCACAGCCGCAGGAGCGGATCGATCGTCGTGAGCTCGCGACGCATGGCCGGCGCCACGGTCGCGAAGTCGCCGCGCGTGCGCACCGCCAAGCCGAATTGCCAGAAATCCATCTGCCGCCACGGGACGTACACAATCGGCGACGGCGTGCGCAACGTGCGGATGTGCGAGTCTTCAGCGACGCCGATCACCGTGCGCCAGGGCACGCTATCGGGGAGCAGATAGTGAATGCGCTTGCCGATCGGATTCTCGCCGGGCCACATGCGCTTGGCGACCATCTCGCTCACAATCGCGACGGGCGCGGCATTTTCGCGATCTTCGTCCGTGAACGCGCGGCCGCTGAGGAGCCGTGTGCCGAAGGTGCGAAAATAGTCCTTGTCGCCCGACATCTCGGGCAAGAACGGATTCGTCGCGATCTCCGACGCCGATTGCCCTTCCTTGTCGAAGCGACTGAGGAACACGTTGTCACCGACGAGCGGGGGGATGAGCGTCGGCGTCAGCGCGACCACGCCCGGGATCGACCGCCAACGACGCAGAATCTCTTCACCGATCGGATAGTACTTCTGCACCGAGTCGTACTTCTTCGACGGCCAGGATACCGACAACTGCGTCAGGCGGTCCGACTGGTAACCGAGGTCGATCGACTCGAGGCGGGCGAGACTTCGCGCGAGCAACGCCGCGCCGGAAAGCATGACGAGCGCCAGCGTCGTCTGCGCCGCGACGAGCAGGTGGCGAAAACGGCGTCGCGACGTGGAATCGCGGCCGGAGCGTGCGTCGGACCGCAGCGCGGATGCGACGTCCGCTCTCGCGGCGACGAGTGACGGGACGACGCCGAAGAGCAGCACGGCGACGATCGTGACGCCGATTCCGATCCAAACCGGAGTGCCGGAGAGCTGAATCACGTCGAGTCGCGGCAACCGTGTCGGCGCAGCGAAGACGAGCAGCTGCACGAGCAAGCCCGCGCTCAGCAAGCCCACCACGCCGCCGGCGAGAGCGATCAGGCTGCTCTCGAGCACCAGTTGTCGCGCGACGTCGGCGTACGTCGCCCCGAGTGCCCGACGAATCGCCAGCTCGCGCGCGCGACGCGACGCGCGAAGAAGCAATAGGCCGCCGACGTTGACGCAGGCGATCGTCAGCAGGAGAGCAACCGCGGCGCTCAAGGCATAGAGCACGAGTCGAATGTCGCCGAGCATTGCTTCCGTGAACGGAACCACCTTCGCGCCGGTGATTGCCGGCCGAACGGGTATAGCCGGCGCCGGGGTACGCTTGACGATCGACGCGAACTCCGCGGCGGCCGCTCGCGCCGTCGCGCCCGGCGCGAGTCGAGCCACGGCGATCACACTGTACGTGTCGTAGTTCGACCAGGGCAGCCAGTAGCCTGCTCGATTCGGAAAATCGAGGCCGGGTGGCGCCACACCGACGACGGTGTATTCGAGCTGCGAGTAGGGCTCGTACAGATGATGCCCGACGATCGACGGATCGCCGCCGAACCAATGCTGCCAATTCTGATAACTCAGCACGAGGACGGGCGCCGCGCCGGGGACGTCGTCTTCCGGCCGGAGCAGTCGGCCGACGGCCGCGTGCGCGCCGAGCGCGGCGAAGAAGGACCCCGTGACGACGACACGGCCAAGTGTCAGCGTACGGTCCCCGTCGACGAGCGGCCCTTCGGAGGTGGCCCAGTGCGCGTAGCCTCCGACCTCGCGCATCGTACGCGCCTCACGCTTCACGGCCTTGAGGTCGCTCTTCACCAGGCCGAACTCGTTCTCCGGCTTGTCGCGATACGTCGAGATCACGACGACGCGATCGGGCTGGATGACGGGGATCGACTGGAACAAGACCGCGCGAGAAACGGCGAATACCGCGACAGCGGTGCCGATACCGATTCCCAGAATGGCGATCGCAGCCGCGAGGAAACCGGGGGTGCGCGCGAGGCCGCGTGCGGCGAGACGAATGGAACGCGCGAGATCGCTCATGGGTTCGAGACCCCGCTGTCGACCCTTGCCCCTACGCCCGAACCAATTTCCTGTACGCGACCCGGTGCGGCTGATCGGCGTCGGGGCCCTTCCGCTTCTTCAGGTCCTCGACGTACGACTGGTAGTTCCCCTCGTGCCACACGACCTCGCTGTTTCCCTCGAAGGCGAGGATGTGGGTCGCGACACGGTCGAGGAACCAGCGATCGTGCGAGATGATGACCGCGCACCCCGCGAAGTCGACGATCGCGTCCTCGAGCGCGCGCAGTGTGTCGACGTCGAGATCGTTTGTCGGCTCGTCGAGCAGCAGCAGGTTGCCGCCGCTCATGAGCGTTTTCGCGAGATGCAGACGGTTTCGCTCTCCGCCGGAGAGCAGCCCGACTTTCTTCTGCTGGTCGGTGCCCTTGAAGTTGAAGCTCGACAGATACGCCCGGCTGTTGAGCTCCTTCTTGCCCACCATGATCATCTCCTGGCCGCCGGAGATCTCCTGCCACGCCGTGATGTCGCCGTTGAGCGTGCGATTCTGATCGGAGTACGCGATCTGCACAGTCTCGCCGACCTTCAGCGATCCCGCATCCGGCGTCTCCTGATCGACGATCATCTTGAACAGCGTCGTTTTGCCGGCGCCGTTGGGACCAATGATGCCGACGATGCCGCCGCGCGGCAGCGCGAAACTCAATCCGTCGATCAGCAGCTTCTCGCCAAACGCTTTTCGAATCTCTTTCGCCGTGACGACGTCGTTGCCGAGTCGGGGCGGCGGCGGGATGACGATTTCGTGCTGCATGATCTTTTCGGCCGTCTCTTCAGCGACCATCTCCTCGTACTTCTGCACACGGGCCTTGTTCTTCGCTTGGCGCGCGCGGGGCGCGAGTCGCACCCAATCGAGCTCGCGCTGCAACGTGCGCTGCCGCGCGGACTCGGCTTTTTCTTCTGTCGCGAGACGCGCTTTCTTCTGCTCGAGCCACGAGGTGTAGTTGCCCTCGTACGGAATGCCGTAGCCGCGATCGAGCTCGAGGATCCAGCCGGCGACGTTGTCGAGGAAGTATCGGTCGTGGGTGACGGCGACGACGGTTCCCTTGAAGTCGTGCAGATACCGCTCGAGCCAGGCGACGCTCTCGGCGTCGAGGTGGTTTGTTGGCTCGTCGAGGAGCAGCATGTCCGGCTCTTCGAGCAGCACCCGACAAAGCGCGACGCGGCGGCGCTCACCGCCGGAGAGCTTGGTGACGTCGGCGTCGGCCGGCGGCAGCCGAAGCGCGTCCATCGCGACTTCGATTTTGTTGTCGAGATTCCAGAGGTCGTGTGCGTCGATCTGTTCCTGCACGCGTGCCTGGCGCGCGAGGAGTTTTTCCATCGCCGAGTCGTCCATCGGCTCGGCGAACGCCATCGAGATGTCCTCGAACTCCTTGAGCAAAGCGCGCTGCGCCTTCACCGCGAGCTCGACGTTGCCTTTCACGTCGAGTGAGGGATCGAGCTGCGGCTCCTGCGGCAGAAAGCCGACGCGCGTGCCTTCGCGGGCCCACGCTTCGCCCTGAAAGTCGTGATCGACGCCGGCCATGATGCGGAGGAGCGACGACTTCCCTGCTCCGTTCGCGCCGAGCACGCCGATCTTGGCGCCGTCGTAAAAGGACAACCAGATGCCGCGCAAAATCTCCCGCGACGGCGGGACGACCTTGCGCAGGTCTTTCATGACATAGATGAACGTCGGCGGAGCCATTGATTTCGGATTCAGGGACGAATGAACCCCGAAATGGGGTCAGACCCCATTTCGAGTTTTCGAAATGGGGTCTGACCCCATTTCGGATTTTGGTTGGAGGCGAGACGAAATGTACACCATCGGAGGGGCTACTTCGGGCAGTGCGCGTCGAGGAAGCGGAGGACGTCGTTGCCCCAGATCGGAAGACCTTCGGCGCCGAAGATGAGATGGCCGGGGGCGACACCTTCGATCGTCTGTTTTGGCGTGAACGCCGGGTAGATCGCGAGCTCGGCGGGCACACCCCGCGCCGCGAGAATGTCGTGAACGCGCCGCGCGCCGTCTACCGTTCCGTCGTTCTTCGCAACCATGCAGAAAACGGGCGTCGTCAGCGTGCGGGCCGCCTCTTCGAGCGCGTCGCGAAGTGGCGAGCTCCGCAAGAAGTTGAGCGACCCGCCGGCTTGATTGATCACCGCGAACAGCCGATCCGTGCGAGCGGCGGCGAAGACGGAGACGAGCGCGCCGAACGACCAGCCCATCATCGCGATCCTCGAGCTGTCGATCTCCGGGTCGGCTTCGACCGCATCGATCGCGGCGAGCGCGTCGCCCGTTTCGGAGACGACGCGAGCGACGAAGAGGTCGCGGTAGTCGCCCCGCACCTCCTCTCTGAACGTCGGACCGTCCGACGCACCGTAGCCCCGTCGCTCGAGGACAAGGACGGCGTAACCCGAGTCGGTCAGCAGCCGGGCGACGTAGAAGAACGGGCGTTGCGCCCGCTCGTCGCCGAAGCGCAGGCCGTGGTTGTATATGACGAGAGGACATGGTCCGCCGACCGCCGGCTTGAAGAGATACGACTGAAGACGCAGGCCGTCGTGCTCGTAAAACAACTCCGTATAGGGCAGCTTCCCGCTGGTCTCGTCGGAGGCCATTACCGCTTCGCCTCGAGCTCGAGGCGCCAGAATTCCGCGATCGTCGGCTTGCCGAACATTCGATGACGCTCGGTGCTGACGCACTTGAATCCCGCCGCCTCGTACAGGTGCCGCGCCGCCGTCAGCTCGCTCTGCGTCCAGAGATCGATGCGCTTGTAGCCGGCGTCGCGCGAAAACTTCACGACTTCATCCACTAAACGCGACCCCAGGCCGAGTCCACGCGCCGCCGGCTCGACGAGCAAGAGCCGCAGCTGCGCCGCGGACTTCGATTTCGCGACCACGAAGATCGTTCCGACGATCTGACCGTCACGCTCGGCGATCCAGCAACGCTCGCGCTTGCGGTCGAGCTTTTGGATGAATCGCGCGACGATCCCGGCGACCAGCGCCTCGAAGCGTTCGTCGTAACCGTATTCCTCGGCGTAGAGCACACCGTGGCGATGAACGATCCATCCCATGTCGCCCGGCTCGTGCTCGCGCAGCGTGAATGACTCGGCGGCCACATCGCGATCGAGCGTGCGACGGATCGTGCTCATTGCCTCGACAATCCGGGCTCGCTCGCCGACTCCGAGGGGCTCGAGCAGCCCGACGACGGCTTCTCGCGCGCGCTGATCGAGCGGGGCGAAGGCACGGCGGCCGGCGGCGGTCAGTCGGAGCCTCGCATGCCGTCGATCGTTCACATCCGGCCGCGCGACGACGAGCCCGCGCTTCTTGAATGACGCCAGCATCCGACTGAGGTAGCCCGGGTCGAGCCCCAACGCTTCCACGATGTGGGAGGCGGTTGCGTCCTCTCGGTGGGCGAGCTCGTAGAGGACCCGGACCTCCGTGAGCGAGAAGCCGCTGTCGATGTACGAATCGCCGAGGGCGCCGATGCGCGTGGTGTAGAAGCGGTTGAAATCCCGGACTGCCTCGGCGTGATGATCGAGCTGGCGCATAACTCCAGTCTCGGGGAGACAGTTGACTTTGTCAACTATCAGCGGCTCCGTGTTCGGAACGCCCTCCGGACGCCCATTTTGGCCCCACCGACGAAGGGATGAACGGATTCTGGGGATTGGTGGGATTTATGAGATCGTTTCGTGTGTGTTGGGATTTCCTTCTCCACGAGCCGGGAATGCCTTTGCGAAGGCCTCGGGACGCTCCCATCGCCGAAGTGTCCCGAAGCAGTTCACAATCAATTGAAGGCTCGTTGGGCACGGCATCCTGGATGAACGCGGAGTGATCCCATCATCTCACCAATCCTCAAAATCCGTTGCCCCTTTGTCAGTGTGGACCGTCAAGGCTCGCGCAGCCGAGCCTGACACGGGATTGCAGTTCCGAACGGCTCACGGCATGTGGTGCCCTTCGTGGTGATCCCCACCCCACACTGCGCGGGCGCTGTCGCCCGCGGCCGGACGCGGTTCCGGCGAGCTCCGTATGCTTCGAGGCGATGGGATCCATTTCCATCTGGGCCGCCGCCGGCCGCGCCTGCGACAGGAACGTGACGCACAGCCCCAACAAGAACCCACTTCCGGTGTAGCTTTTCCGCATGCTCGTGGACCTCAATCTCCCCAATCTTTCGGGGAACCCGCTGGCCGCGCTTCCGGTCGTTTTCGCCGGTGGAGTGCTGACCAGTCTGACCCCCTGCATTTACCCGATGATCCCGATTACCGCGGCGATCGTCGGCGGGACCTCGGCAGCCGCGCCTAGCTCGCGGCGGTCGTCCCGATGGCAAACAGTCGCCCTCACCCTTACCTACGTCCTCGGCCTGGCGTTGGTTTACTCCGCCCTGGGGCTGTTCGCGGGAATGACCGGAACGCTCTTCGGGTCCGTGAGTACCAATCCATGGTTGTACCTGATCATGGCCAACGTCCTGCTGTTCGCGGCGCTGGCCATGCTCGACGTCGTCACGATCCGGGTGCCGAGTACCACGCTGGAGTGGGCGGCGAAGACCGGAAAGGGCGGGCGGCTCTCGGGCGCGTTTGCGATGGGGGCGCTGTCGGGACTGGTTGCCGCGCCCTGTTCGGCACCGGTTATGGCGGCGGTGCTGACGTGGGTCGCGTCAACGAAAAGTGCGGCACTCGGGTTTATCTATTTGTTCGTGTTCTCGCTCGGCATGTGCACGCTGCTGGTCGTCGTCGGGGTCGGCTCGGGGACGATCGCGCGGTTGCCGCGGGCCGGGATGTGGATGGTGTGGGTGAAACGTTTTTTCGCGGTCGTGATGATCGGCGTCGCGGAATATTATCTCGTGAAAATGGGGCAGCTGATTTTATGAGAGGTCTCAGGTCTCTGGTCCCTGGTCTCAGGTGGGCTGTTGTCGCCGGGCTAATTGGGTTTGCGCCGCGAGTTGTCCGCGCGCAGGATCTTGGTATTGAAGTAGGGAGCACAGCACCCGCCGCCAAGGTGTACACGCTCGACGGCAAAGAAGCGGACCTCGCTCAGTACATCGGCAAGACCGCGGTGATCATGGAGTTTTGGGCAACGTGGTGCCCGAACTGCAAAGAGCTCGAACCGACGCTGGTCGCGGCGCTCAAGAAGTACGGCAATCAGGTGAAGTTCGTCGGCGTCGCCGTATCAGTGAACGAGACGCCCGAGCGCGTGAAGGCGTTCGTGGAGAAGCATGGGCTGCCGGGCGATCACTACTTCGACGCGAAGGGCAACGCGTCCGGCGCGTACGACGCGCCCGCGACGTCGTACGTCGTCGTGATCAACAAGGCCGGCAAGGTCGTATACACGGGCCTCGGCGGAAAACAGAACCTCGACGCGGCGATCAAGAAAGCGCTATAGCTCGCGCTCGAGCCGCGCGCCGACGCGCGCGAGGCCATCGAGGATGTCGCGAATGTCGTCCGTGGTCGTGCGCGGATTCATCAGCGTGACGCGGAGGACGCGGCGGCCATCGAGGTTCGTCGCGGTGATCCAGCCCTCGCCCGACTGGTTGTAGCGCTCACGAAGCTCGCGATTCACCTCGTCGAGGGTGACGTTAGACAGGCCGCCGCTCCCGACATAGCGGAAGCACAGGATGTTGCCCTCCGGCTCGTGGAGCGCCACGAAACCCGCTCGCTCCGCGATCTCCTCGAACATGAAGCGCGCGAGCGCGCAGAAGTAGTCGTACAGCTCGCCGAGTGCATCGGCTCCGTAGCGCTGGAGCGCGACCCAGAGCTTCAGCACGTCGGCGCGGCGCGAACACATGAAGCTGCGCGGACCCTGATCCCACGAGCGCTCGGCGTGCGCGTCGGCGAACAAGTATGGCGCGCGTTGCGAGAAGGCCGACTCGAGCTCGCGCGCGTCGCGCACGAGGAGCGTCCCCGCTTGCGACGGCAGGAGCATCATCTTGTGCGGATCCCAGGCAAGCGACCGCACTCGCTCGATGCCGCGTAGCCGCTCGCGATGCGTATTGGAGAGCAGCGCGGATCCGCCGTGCGCGGCGTCCACGTGAAGCCAGATGCCGTGCTCGTCGCAGACCGAGGCGACGGCGTCGAGATCGTCGAACGAGCCGGTGGCCGTCGAACCGGCGGTGGCGACGACGGCCATCACACGGCGACCATCGCGAGCGAATTCGGCAATCCGGTCGGCAAGCGCCTCGGGGTCGAGCTTGTAGTCGCGCGAGCGAACAGCGAGCACGTTGCGCATGCCGATGCCGAGCTGCGCTCCCGCGCGCGTGACGGCGTAGTGGGCGTGCTCGCCGCATAGGAGCACGGGCGGATCGGCGCCGACGCCGTTCGTCCACGCGTCGGGGAGCGCGGCCGCCCGTGCGGCGAGCAGACCGGTGAAGGTCGCTTCGGTCCCGCCGCTCGTGAGCGTGCCGCCGCTCTCCGACGGAAATCCCACCAAGGCGCAGAGCCACGAGATCACTTGATGCTCGAGTACCGTCCCGACGGGCGACATCTCGAACACGGCGACGGATTGATTCAACGCCGCGGTGACCGGTTCCGTCCATACCGCGGCGGGCAGCGGCCCGGCGATCTGGTGACCGACATAACGCGGATGCCAGAGGTGATTCGCGTCGGGAATCACCTGCGTGCGCAATCGCTCGATGACGACGTCGACGTCGTGGGCCTCGCGCGGCAACGGTTCGTCGAATCGACGCGCGAGCTGCGATGGCGAGGAGGACGTCGACACTCGATCATCGCGCCGTCTGGTCTGCTCGAAGTAGTCCGCGGCAATCGCGACGAATTTCGCCGCGATGTCTCTCGACGCGTCGGCTTCGATCGCGGAGAGAATCGCCGGCGGCGAGAGTCTCGTATCCCGTGTCACGTGTCCCGTGTCCCGAGTGCCAAATCGAGAACCTTCCTCGTCCGTGTAAGATCGATCGCCCGATAGGCCTGGATCGAGTCGATCGGAAGCGGCTCGTCGAATCGAACGCGCAGAAGCTCGCGGAGCGCGTCACGCGACAGCTCCGGGTAGAAGCTGAGCGTGAGATGTGGTGTGAAGGTAAACCGGGCCGCCTCGTACTGAACGCCGCTCAGCTTCACGCGCTCGTGCAGCGCGCGGATCGGACCATTGGGATCGATCGGCATCACGACGACGGTGCTCTGCATGAAGCGCATCGGTGGCTGAAGGCGGACGCTGAACGCCTCGGTCGCGGCGGCCACCGGCACGAGCGCGTCACGCAGCGCTTCGTCGCTCACATCCGGCGAGATCGGGCCCATCCCCGACGATCCGGTGATCGTCACGTGGGGAGGAAGCTCCGCCGCCATCCGCGGGTCGACGCGCCGCTGGATCTCGAGCACGCGCTCGGCGATCTCGCCGCGCAGCTCGGACATGACGATGATGCCCGGCTTCACACGCGGCCGGCCTTCGGGCTGGTTAGCGAGCGAGCGCCGGATAGATCGAAAACGAAGCTCCATGCGATGGCCGGATCGACACCTCTGTTTTCAGGAGCCATCGGTTGAGCCGGTTGTCGGGATGCACACGATTATAGCGCACCATTTTCGTGCCGGCGAAAGTGCCGATCATGGCGCCGGTGATGACGTCACTCGCCCAGTGCCGATTGTTGTACATGCGCGAGAGACCCACCGCGGCCGCGCCGCCATACAGAATCGGCCCAATACCGAAGTAGGTGAGCTCCGGCCACCAGCGGCTCGTCTCCGCGCTGACCGCCGCCGCCGCCGCGAACGCCGCCGTCGAGTGACCCGAAGGAAACGAACGATAGCTTTCGCCGCCGTGGAAGCCGCGTAGCAACTGCCAGTCGTCCGGATTGGGACCGGTGGTATCGACGAATGGCCGGGCGCGGCCGAAGGTGTCCTTGAGCAGAGTGCCCGTCAACGCGCCGACGACGAGTGCCTCCGTGCCGTACAGTCCGACTTGCGCCAACTTATCGTTGTGAGCGAGCCGCCCGGCGGCGTACATCGTGGGGCCGATGATCGTCGATCCGGGGAGCGCGATGTTGCGCACGATCGCCGCGCTCTTTTGGTAGATGGAGTTCTTCTGTCGCAGCGAGTCCTGCAGCGAGACGGCCGCTCGTTTGTCGATCGGCCGCGTAAGGATGGTGGCAACGACGAATCCGCCGGCGAGCACGCCGTCGCGCCACGTGAACAGCGGCGGCGGGTGAAACGTCGCGTCTATCTGGGCGAACGCCGTCGAGGCTTGCGTGCCGAGGAGGGCGATCCAGGCAACTCGCCTCAGCGTACCCGATCTACGATTCGAGCTTGATCTCACGTGATTCTTCCAAGTCGGCGAGGAACATGCGCTCGGCCGCCTGGCCGAGCGTTGCGTCTTCGATCACGGCGTCGAGCTCGTAGTTGATCGCTACGCCGAGTGGGTTGAAGTCGGTCGAGCCGACGCGCACCCAGCGCCCGTCGACGACGCTGGTTTTCGCGTGCATCATCTCGCCGCGCCATTCCCAGAGGCGCACGCCGTTCGTGAGCAACCGCCGATAGTACCGGCGCGCCAGCAGCGACACCCACGGATGGTCGTTGCGG
>Ga0207689_10000292_pt1 | contig 45545 bp, 53 predicted proteins | sample KBSMisM52_FD_184312 | JGI IMG/M metagenome (GOLD analysis project Ga0207689, IMG submission 184312) | Miscanthus rhizosphere microbial communities from Kellogg Biological Station, Michigan, USA - KBS Miscanthus M5-2 (SPAdes) (version 2) | ecosystem: Host-associated > Plants > Roots >...
CCCGTGAACGGGGAATAGCGTTCGCACCAGGCTGCGGTGGCGAGGAGGTAGTTTTCTTCCTCCGCGGCACCGATGATTTGCAGCCCGAGCGGCATGCCGCGCGCGCCCTTGCCCGTCGGAATCGTAATCGCAGGATGCCCGACCAGGGTCCAGATCGTGCAAAAACGCGGATCGCCGGTATTCTCCAGCGTGGCGGGCGCTTCTCCCGCGGCGGGCGGCGTAATGACTGCCGAATAGCCACGGTCGAAAAACTCCGCCAGGCTTTGTTGCAATTGCGTACGTTGTTTCAGAGCCTCCCGGTAGTCTGCATCGCGCATGTTTTCGCCTTCATCGAGCGCCTTGTTCAGAAAATCCGAGAATCCGCCTCGCCAGACCTCGCGCGCTTTCCTGGCCAGACGCGCGGCTTCAAACAACATGATCGTGCGATGAATCTTATGCGCGCCGTCGAACTCGCCCGCGATCTCCAGCACGTCAACTGAAGCGCCGGCTTCGCGCAGACGAACAATGTCCGCTTCAAACTGCATGCGCTGGTCGGGTTGCGCCAGATGCCAGGCGGGGGATCGCACCGCGGCAAGCTTCGGAGCACTGCGCAAAGGCCGCACCTCTGGCGTGATCGCCATGCGCTGTGCCGTCAGACTGGAGGCCAGGAATGCCGCATCGGCCACTGAGCGCGCGAACACGCCGGGTTGGTCCAGTGTCGTAGAGAATGGCATCGCGCCGCGCGCAGATATCTGGCCGAAGCTGGGTTTGTAACCGACGATGCCGCAAAACGCGGCCGGGCGGATGACCGAGCCGTTGGTCTGCGTACCGAGTGCGCCGGCGACAAAGCCGGCGGCGACTGCGGCCGCCGAACCGCTGGAGGATCCACCCGGGGTATGGTTGAGGTTCCATGGGTTGCGAGTCTTTGCCGGGACCATGAACGCGGCTTCCGTGGTCACGGTCTTGCCGAACATGATTCCGCCTGCGGATTCGAGGCGGGTAACCACGTCGGCGTTGACTTCGGGTACGTAACCGGCATAGGCGCGACAGCCCATTTCGGTAGGGATGCCCGCCGTGTAGAACAGATCCTTGACGCCTATCGGAATGCCGTGCAACGGATGCGCAACCCGCAGCGCGTTGTCGGCCTTGTCCGCTCGCGCCGCGAATTCCATCGCACGCGCGCGATCGAGCCACTGCCACGACTTGACCTCCTGTTCCAACGCATCAATGCGGGCGATCAGATCCCGCGTGTAGTCGGCGCTGGTCAGTTTGCCGGAGCGAATGCGCAGTGCGGCGTCGCGCAATCCAAGTCGGTAAAGTTCTGTCATGTGTTGAATTCCAAACGCGGCCTGAGCCGCGTTGAAGAGGTTTCGTTACGGCTTCAGGAATTTCCTGTAGTCCGGATTCAGCAGGTTGGGCGGATCCGCGCCTGACAATGCCGCAGCCAGGTTGCGGGCGGCAGTCATCGCCATCGCCTTGCGCGTAGGTTCCGAAGCACTGGCGATATGCGGCGAGAGCACCACATTGTCAAGCTCGAGAAAGCCCGAATTCAAACTGGGCTCGTTTTCGTATACGTCAAGCCCCGCCGCCCAGATCTGCTTCTTCCTTAGCGCCTCGATCAGGGCCGCGTCATCGACGATTCCGCCACGCGCCATATTGATCAGCACGGCACTCGATTTCATCAGCGCGAGTTCCTTCGCGCCGATAAAGTGCTGCGTTTGAAGTGTGAAGGGCAGGATCAACAACACCACGTCGGCCTTGCGTAGCAGACTTTCCTTGTCGATGTAGACGGCTCCGGATTCTGCCTCCGCGTCGGCCGCGGCACGGCTGCGGCTGTGATAGAAGATTTTCATGTCGAACCCGCGCGCACGCCGCGCTATAGCCTGGCCGATGCGTCCAAAGCCGAAAATGCCAAGCGTTGCACCGTGCACGTCCTGACCGAGCATCTGCTTGAGAAAAGTGCCTTTCCATTCGCCCTTGCGCAGGTACGCCTCGCCCTCGGTCATGCGACGGCAGGTCGCAATGACCAAGCCCATGGAATAGTCGGCCACGCTGTCGGTCAGCACACCCGGTGTGTTGGTCACCATAACCCCGTGACGTGTGCAGGCATCGATGTCGATGTTGTTGTAGCCCACCGCCGTATTGCACACTGCCCTGATGGCGGGGCATTTGTCCAGCAACTCTGCGTCGATTCGATCGCTCGACGAAGTCTGCACGCCGTCTTTTCCCTGCATTTTGACAATGAACTCTTCGCGCCCGAAGATGCGGTCCGACTGATTGGATTCGACCTCGAAATGGCTTTTCAGAAAATCGATGGTTTCGTCGAAAACCTCGCGGGTAACCAGGATCTTCTTCATCTGTTGTTCTCATCTAGTCGTTGTGCCAGAAGCAAACGCAGGTTATCCCGAAGCCATGCGGATGGGCAAGAATGTCGGCAAGTCTCGAGTAGCCAGGCCTCCCCCGGCTCCGTCCGCTGCACCCGAATGAGGCCATGGCGGGCTGATAGCTACGTGCGCGGCAGGGCCAATATTCATTTCAACGGGCTTTCAGCTGCCGCCGGAGGGCTCAGGTGCAGTCGTTTCCCCGACCCATAACTCGCTCTGACGCCGGACTACGTCATTGAGCGTCTGACCGGCCTTGAACTGGTCCCGCAACCAGGAAGCGTCGTTTTGTCCGGATTCATTGCAACGGCGGAGCTCCTCCAGTGCGGCCGTCGAACCCAGAGCCTGGGCGTGCGGTGCCAGCCGTAAAAGGGTTTCTGCAATGTCTTCCTTGAGCGCCCGGCGCGTACGCGACCATGCATCGATAAAGCCTGCTTCCAGTCCATACCGGCATGCGGTGAACCGGTTGAAGCTATAGACCCGATAGACGTCCAGGGACGGCGCACTGGGCCGGTCCAGCATCAGATGACGGGCCAGGGCCTGCGCATACGCCGTCAACGCGGCCGCTTTCTCGATGGTCAGAGGGGTATCGCATACGCGGATCTCGATGGTGCCGAATTCCGGCTTGGGACGGATATCCCAATAGAAATCCTTCATGCTCTCGACCACCTTGAGGCCGCACATGGTGTCGAAATAGCCGTTGAACTCGTTCCAGTCCGCGACGAAGGGCATGGTGCCCGACAGCGGAAAAGCATTGATGTTGTTCAGTCTCGACGAGTCGAACGCCGTATCCATGCCCTGCGAAAAAGGAGACGATGCCGAGAGCGCGATGAAATGAGGTATATAACGCGACATCATGTGCAGCAGATAGATGGCGTCGTCTCCCGAACTCACGCCGACGTGGATATGCTGGCCGAACACGGTGAACTGCTTGGCCAGGTAACCGTACATGTCATGCAGACGAAAGAAGCGCTCTTTCGGGAAAATGCGCTGCTCGCTCCAATGCTGGAACGGATGCGCGCCACCGCCGGCGATGGCCAGGTTCAACCGCCGCGCACTGGCGACGACGGTGTCTCGAATGGAGATGAGCTCGGCGACCATGGCACGGTAGTCGGTGTGCACGCCGGTGCTGATTTCGATCATGCTCTCGGTTATTTCCGGCTTGATGTCGCCGGGGTGCGTCTCCTTTGCGATCAGTGCCAGCAAATCCTCGGCGCCAGGGATGAGATTCCAGTCGTGGGTACTGAGGATCATGAGTTCGAGTTCGACACCCATTGTCAAGGGCGAGGAATGGCTGAATTCAAGAGTCATGTGCTGGCGCCTGACACCGGTTCGGCTTCACCCGCGCGGCGCAGAGCCCATTGCGTGGCCAGCGGCCCGACCAGTTCGAGGATGACCACTGCCGATAACACGATCGATGACAATTTCGCGCCGAATTCCGGATTCAGGGTAGCGGCCCCTTGCACCATAACGACTGCTATGGCCGACATCGGTACCAGGCCGATGCCCAGCAACAGCGCCTTCTTTCGCGTGATTCCGGACAAAGGTGCGAACAAACCGATGCCGGCCAGCTTCCCGGCGAGCCGGGCAATAACAAAAGAGGCACCGACCGCGCCGGCCACCGGGAGTTCGGAGGGCCGCAGCCCTGCCCCGGTGATGACGAATAGCATGACCAGAAAGAACTGTCCGCCAGGACCGAACTCTACTGCCATCAGGTCGTGGTCCCGGTCCAGATTTTTTGCAAATACGCCGAACGACAGCATGGCGAGCAGCACAGACAACTTGAACGAGATCGCGCAGCCGACGGTGCCGACGATCAGTCCGAGCAGCATGACGAACTGGCTGTCTTCGCGTTTGCCCAGCCAGCGAGACAGGGTTCGCGCGGCAATGAATGCTACATATCCCAGGCCCGCCGAACCCACGATCAGGTAGAGCGGGTGCGACACCGCCCGCAGCCAGTCGGCGCGATATTCCAGATGAACGAAGCCGAACAGAAGCGCAATGAGCAGGAAAGCGAATACGTTGTTCAGCGCCGTGAGTGCCAGCAAGCGCTCGGTCAGCGGCCCCTTGGCACGCTGGTCATGCACGATCATGATCAGTACCGCTGGAGAAGTCGCCATGGCGATTGCCGCCGCGGCGGCCGAATACACCGGTGCAATGTCGAAGAGTCGCAAGATGCCGTAAACAAACAGGAAGGACAGCAGACTTTCGGCCACGCTGCTGACAAGCAGCCAGCGGTCATGGGTGAACCAACGCAAGTCCAGCCTGCGGCCCAATTCGAACAGGATCAGTCCGAGGGAAATATCGACGAAGATCGACAATTGGCCAAGCATGGTCTGGTCGAGCAACCCGAGAGCGCCCGGCCCCAGCACCAGTCCCGCCGCAACGAAGCCGGTAATGCGTGGCAGCCTGAGGACGCGCACGAAAATCTGCCCGACCGCAAGCCCGCATAACAAAATCGCCCCGACCAGCATGATGTTGGCCGCGGCGAGAGGAAAGGAAGGTAAAAAACCAACGTCATTCATGTGACTGAGCACCGAACAGGCACTGGACTTCGGCATTGCCACGGCAAAGAGCGCATTGCCGGCACGTCCTCCGGCAACGGTTCTGGCTGGTATGACTTAGACGCCCACAACGATGACGTGAACCCGGAAAGGACCGTGCGCGCCCAAGACCAGCGTCATTTCGATATCGGCCGTGCGCGACGGACCGGACACGAAATTCACCTGGCGCGGCAGGCTGCCGCGTTCGCGGCGCAGCAAGTCCCAGGCGTCTTCCATTGTGCGTACGATGCGGGAGGCCGGCACGACGGCCACGTGATTTTCCGGCAGCAGGCTCGTGGTGGCATAAGTGTCTTCGCCGGAAAGCAGCATCAACGTTCCATTCTCGGCCAGCGCGCAGAATGCGCCGGTTATCCCCAGCTTGTCGTCGCCACGGCTTGGGCGGGCTTCCACCGCCAGCCCCGCACCAGCCCAATCGAGAGCCGCGAATTCCGGCCAGCAGGCACCGCTGGTTGGCAGGTTCTTCTCCTTCAGATACGACGCCACGGCGCGGGGAACTTCGACAATCGATTCCGCTTCGCCAATGGTGGACATCATCGCGATACAGCGCTCGCGGAAGCGGGTTTGCGTCTCCCATTCCATCGTAGGCAGCGGGCCGCGTACGCGAGCGTCGAGCCGCGCCAGGATTGTTCCAGGATCATTTGCACGCTCTTTGCCACCGTTCGCTTCGCGAATGCGCGCGAGGATGTTTTCGCGCGCGCTCATCGCCTGGCGCCTTTTCTGTGCCGTGCATACAGTTGCCGGAAGGTCTTGCCGCGCGGTGCCGGGAAATCGCGGCCCGACGTCCATTCCGAGCCGGCTGCAGGCAGCTTGTGCAGCAGTCCGCCGGCCCCGCCTATCCATTTGCCGACGCGGGCAGCGATTCCGGTCAGAAATCCATACACCGCAGGACGGGCAGCGGTCCAGGCCCACAGCCTGAGGCCGAAGCGCTCCGCCCACGGCCGCAATTTTTCCGTTACCTGTCGTTCGCGCAGCTTGCGCATTAGGTCGGGCAAAGGAATCTTCACCGGGCACACCACGCCGCACTGGTTGCAAAGCGTCGACGCATTGGGCAGATCCAGCGCATTCTCGATGCCGACCAATGCCGGGGTCAGTATTGAACCGATGGGTCCCGGATACACCCAGCCATACGCGTGTCCGCCAATGTTCTGGTATACCGGGCAATGGTTCATGCAAGCACCACAGCGAATGCAGCGCAGCGCTTCCCGAATCTCGGATGCGAGGACTTGCGTGCGACCCGCGTCAACGATGATGACGTGGAATTCCCCGGGTCCGTCCTTGTCGCCTGATCGTTTTGGCCCGGTGGTAAACGACAGATAGTTGCTGATGGATTGCCCCGTTGCGGAGCGAGTCAGCAGACGCAGCAACAGCGCAACATCCTCGAGCGTCGGAACAACCTTTTCGATTCCGGTGACTGCAACATGCACGCGCGGCATCGTCGTGGTCATGCGTCCGTTTCCCTCATTGGTCACGATCATCGTCGAACCCGTCTCCGCAATCAGGAAGTTGGCTCCGCTTATCCCCATGTCCGCATCGAGAAAATGAGGGCGCAGCACCTCGCGCGCCTCGTGCGTCAGCGCGGAGATATCGTTGAGGCGTGGACGCCCGTGTTTTTCCGCGAACAGATCGGCAATGTCGTCCTTGGACTTGTGCACCGCCGGGGCAATGATGTGCGAAGGTGTTTCGCCGAACTGCTGGATTATGTACTCGCCCAGATCGGTCTCGCGCACATCGAGTCCTGCCGCCTCGAGCGCATGGTTGAGATTGGTCTCCTCGCCCAGCATCGACTTCGATTTGATGATCTTGCGCACGTCATGCTTGCGTGCTATCTCTATAACCAGTTCATTCACCTGCTGCGGCGTTTCGGCCCAGTGCACGATGGTGCCGGCGGCAACGGCTTTTTTTTCCCATTGCTCCAGCAACACATCCATGTGCAGAAGACCCAGATCGCGGATCTGCGCTGCGGCCTCGCGGATTTCCTCGAAATTGTCGAGCTCGCGGATTGAGCGCGAACGCGCGACCACCAGCTTGCCCTTTGCATTGCGCAGGGCCTTCTGAACTTTCGGGTCGGCGAGCTTGCGGCTGGCGGATTTCTTGAACTGATTCGAGGTAACCTGCATTTTTCTCCGCTTTAGTCGGCAGTCCTGCGGTCCAGGTCCTGAATCGGATCAGTCATGCCAGCCAGCACTTCTGCTACATGCAGTACGCGGGTGTTTGTATCGCCGCGACGGCGCAGTCTGCCCTCGATGTTCAGCATGCAGCCGAGATCGCCCAATACCAGCGCATCCGCTCGAGCAGACTGCACATCTTCGCATTTCAGATCGGCGATGCGCGTGGAGATCTCGCCATATTTCACGGCGAACGTTCCGCCGAAACCGCAACATTCTTCCGGCTGATCCATCTCCCTGATAGTCAGCCCCGCCACTTTTGAAAGCAGAAAGCGCGGTTGTGTCTTGACGCCCATTTCACGAAGGCCGGAACAGGAATCGTGGTAAGTAACCGACCCGCTGAATTGACCCGGTACGCTGGTTGTGCGCGCAACGTTCACCAGAAAATCCGTAAGTTCGTAGGTTTTGCGCGCCAGCGCCGCGACTGCCGCGGTCAACTCCGGACACTCGGCGAGCAGCTCCGGATAATGTGCGCGGATCATGCCGCCACAAGACCCTGAAGGCACGACAATGTAGTCACATCCGGCGAATTCCGCGATCAATTTCCTTGCAAGGTCCTGCGCCGCCTTTCGGTCTCCCGAGTTGTAGCCGGGCTGGCCGCAGCAGGTCTGGCGCGTCGGCACGATGACTTCGCAACCGGCCGACTCGAGCAGTTTCAACGATGCAAAACCGATGCTTGGCCTCATCAAGTCAACCAGGCAGGTGACGAACAAACCGACTTTCATGGATCTCCCGGTGCAGCGGTGGAGTTCGAATTCGACCGCGCGCGTAACTCCCGCAGGGGCACTCGATTCGCGCCCGACTAAACATGGTGGGAGACAGCGCGTGACCCGCAAGCGGCGCAGCGCAACAAGGCGCGCATCATAGCATGTGAGGTTTTTATGCCCCGCTGCCGGCCACTGCGGTTGTAGCCGTGCGTTTCAGCATGTAAAATTGCCGCATCGCACAAAAATTGGGACCCAGAGCGTGGCCGAAGCAACTGGCAAGACTTCGATTCAAGTCATCGAGCGCATGATGGATCTGCTCGACGCACTGGCACGCAGTGAAGAACCAGTAAATCTGAAGCGTCTTGCCAATTCCACGAGCCTTCACCCGTCTACCGCCCATCGGATCCTGAACATGATGGTGGAGTTCAGGATGGTCGACCGCATAGAGCCCGGCATGTACCGGCTCGGCATACGCCTGCTTGAACTCGGCAATCTTGTGAAGTCGCGCATCAACCTGCGGCGGGAAGCCCTTCCGTTCATGCGCCGCCTGCACCAGGAACTGCACGAAACGGTGAATCTCTCTGTGCGCCAGGGCGATGAGATGGTTTATGTCGAAAGACTCTTCTCCGATCGCACCGCCATGCGCGTGGTCCATCTGATTGGCGCCCGCGCGCCTTTGCACATCACCGCGGTAGGAAAGATCTTTTTGCTGGAAGACGGGCCGGAAAAATGCCGCGAGTACGCGGAGCGCACCGGCCTGCAGGTCTTCACAAAGAACACGATCCGCGACCTTGCGGCGCTGCTCAAGGAGCTCGATCGCGTACGCAAGCTGGGCTATGCGCTGGACAACGAGGAAGCGGAAAATGGCGTGTCCTGCATCGGTGCGGGCATCCACGACGACGAGGGACGCCTGGTTGCGGGACTGTCCCTTTCAGCGCCGTCCAAGCGCATTGACAAAGCCTGGTATCCCAGGCTCAAACACGTTGCAGAAGAGATTTCTCGCGCGCTCGGGCATTTGCCGGGCGCAAAAGTCGCGTGAGGATTGAGCCGTGGCTCTCAGCCAGAAATGCGCAGCAGGTCTGCCTCGATCCAGCGCTTGATACGGTTGGCATCGGCGATTCTGGAAAGTTTGCCCCATGAGTCGAGCAATACGATGATGACGGGTTTGTCCGCGATCATCGCCTGCATTACCAGACAACGCCCCGCTTCACTGATGTAGCCGGTTTTGGACAGGCCGATATCCCATTGACGGCTCTTGATGAGGCGATTGGAGTTTACATAGGACAACAACCGGCGACGGCGCCGATCTTCGGATTCGATCTTGAACGAATCGGAAGTCGTATATTCGCGAATCAGCGGATAGGTATGCGCAGCCGCCACCATTTTGGCCAAATCTTCTGCGGTCGAAACATTGTCGGGGGTAAGCCCGGTCGGGTCTTCGAAGTGGCTATTGACCATGCCCAGTTCGGCGGCTTTCTGATTCATGGCAAGAACAAACGCCTCGGGGCCACCCGGGAAGTTGCGCGCAAGCGCAGCAGCAGCACGATTCTCCGAAGCCATCAGCGCCAACTTCAACATTTCGGCACGCATCAAGGTCGTGCCGACTTTCAACTTGGAACGCGACCCTTTCTTGCGGTCGACATCGCTCTTGTCGATGTCAATGGATTCCAGCAAGGGCAGGCCTGAATCCAGTACCACCATCGCCGTCATCAGCTTGGTGATGGATGCGATGGGCATGACCTGGTCGACGTTCTTGGCAAACAGGGGCACACCGGAATCTTGGGCCAATACCAGGACAGCGCCTGAACGCAGCCGTAACGCGGCAGGTTTGGCTGCAAAATGGGCGCGGTTGACCCCGGTCTTGATGATGCCATCATCCGCCAGCGCGTGAATCCCGCCGACAGCGAGGTAAAGACTGAGGAAACCGAGGATCGCTTTCATTTTTGTCCGCCCGCCAATCTATTCTATTGTTTTAATGAAGAAGAATCTCGCCCTCACACTTTACCCCCGGCGGGACTATCCCCCCGCGACGATAATCCAACCTCAGATGTCCGTCGCTAGAGCCTTTATAACGTACCAAAAATCAAAGACTAAAGGAATAACTTCAATAAATGTTTGAGCTCTGATCCTTTGCACGTTCATTATCAGCGTATTTGTCTCCTCTTTGCCATGCAAACAGTGGGCCATATAGCCCCCCCCTCGGACGTCACTCCACTCCCGCGCTTAGTGTCGCCAGTTCTCCCACTTTTTCCTGCTGCTGCTGCAAGGTCCACATATGCGCGTAAGTTCCTGATTGTGCAAGTAGCTCTCGATGATTTCCACGTTCGACGATGCGCCCCGATTCCATGACCAGAATTTGATCGGCGTCGATGACAGTCGACAGCCGGTGTGCGATCGTCAAGGTCGTGCGGCTGACGGAAATACGGCGCAATTCGGCCTGAATGGCTTTCTCGGACTTCGAATCCAGCGCCGAAGTCGCTTCGTCGAAAATAAGGATGCGCGGATTCTTGAGCAAGGCCCGGGCAATCGCGACCCGCTGCTTCTCTCCACCGGAGAGCTTCAAGCCTCGCTCGCCCACCATTGTCTCGTAGCGATCGGGGAGCGATTCGATCAAGTCGTGAATATGCGCTGAACGTGCCGCCTCGATGACCTGCTCGCGTGTCGCGCGTGTATCCCCGTAGGCAATGTTGTAGTAGATGGTGTCGTTGAACAGCACGGTATCCTGCGGAACGATAGCGATCGACGCGCGCAGGCTCTTTTGTGTAAGGTCCCGCAGGTCGCGCCCGCCGATCGTGATGCGCCCGCCGCTGACGTCGTAAAAGCGGAACAACAGGCGCGCCAGCGTGGATTTGCCTGATCCACTCGTTCCGACCACGGCCACCGTATGGCCGGCGGGAATCTCGAAGCTGACGTCATGCAGAATCTTTCGGCGCGATTCATAGCCGAAATCCACTTTCTCGAACCTCACGGTCGGAAGGTCCGCCACCAGATCAGTCGCATGCTCTGAGTCCTGCACCTCGCGATTCTCCGCCAGCAGCCGGAACATCTTGTCCATATCGACCAGCGACTGTTTGATTTCACGGTAGACCATTCCGAGAAAATTAAGCGGTATGTACAACTGGATCAAAAGGCCGTTGACCAGGACCAGGTCGCCAAGCGTGAGTTTCTGGCCCACTACGCCCTGTGCCGCCAGAATCATCAACACCGTCACTGCCACGGCTATGACCAGGCTTTGGCCGATGTTGAGCGCGCCGAGAGATGCTTCGTTCTTCACGTCGGCTGATTCGAATTTCTGCAAGCTTTCGTCGTAGCGCCGCGCCTCGAATTCCTCATTGTTGAAGTACTTCACCGTTTCGTAGTTCAACAGACTATCGATTGCGCGAGTGTTCGCCTTGGCGTCGAGCTCGTTGGCACGTCGCCGGATGTCCATGCGCCACTCCGTTACGGAAACGGTGAATCCCAGATAGATCACGACCGCGCCCATGGTAATCGCCATGAAGCGCCAGTCGAATTTCGCGAGAAGCACGAACGCGACCAGGCTGAATTCAATGATGACCGGAATAATCGAGAACAACATATAGCTGAGCAGCGTTGAAATTCCGCGGGTTCCGCGCTCGATATCCCGGGACACGCCGCCCGTTTGGCGATCGAGGTGGAAACGCAAGCTCAGGCTGTGCAGGTGCCGGAATACCTGCAGGGCGACGCGGCGAATGGCGCGCTTGGCCACGCGCACGAACACGATGTCGCGCAATTCTGCAAACAACGTCGTTGAAAGCCGCAATAGTCCGTAGATCGTCAGCAGCGCAAATGGCAACACGAGTATGGCCTGCTTCGCATCCAGCGAATCGACGATTTCTTTCATGACCAGCGGCACACCGACGTTGGCCAGCTTGGCGGCCGTCAGACACAGCAATGCCGTCGCCACTCTTCCCTTGAATTCCAGCAAGTAAGGCAGCAGCGTGCGGATGGTTTTCCAGTCGTTGCGACGCCAGGCAACAGCTTCGGGAGATCGCGGAGCAGGGACAGTGTTCAAGGTGACTTGCAAAAGATGCCAGACCCAAATCGGCTTCGAGAACAGAAGTGTAATACGCCAGGGAGCACTGCGCCCAAGCGGCGTCCGGCAGCGCTCAGAGAGCCCCCCCTCCACGTCGGCTACTTTAACCATTCAATCCATGGCCGTTGATACTGTATATTGGCCCACCGATTGGCGGATCTGCTGCCGCAGTGGGCGGCTGGCCTGAAGCCGCCCCATCTTGCCGGGAGTGAAATCGATCATGGCTCGAAAGTTACTGGGTTTACTGGTCGTATTGATATTGTTGTTCGCCGCGTACACCTGGATATCGTTGAACTGGAGCTATTCAGTTGGGGAGCGCGCCGGTTACGTGCAGAAACTTTCCAAGAAGGGCTGGGTTTGCAAAACCTGGGAAGGTGAACTTGCGCTGGTCACGATGCCCGGTACCGTGGGGGAGAAGTTCTACTTCAGCGTGCGCAGCGCAGCGACCGCGGAGCAGATCAATCGATCGATTGGCCGTCGCGTCTCACTCGATTACGAGGAGCATGTCGGCGTGCCGTCAAGTTGCTTCGGCGAGACCGGCCACTACATCACCGGCGTGAAGGTGATCGAGGATCCGGTTCCGCTCGGTACGGTGCCCGCACAGGCGACACCCCCGCAAACACCGCCGGCACCCGCGAAACCGTAGAAAAGCCTCCACGCCCGTGCTGCCGCCGTCGGTCAGGGTCATCGTTCGTGACTGGCTGAACGCCAACCACGTCGTGCTGATCGGTCGCGAACAATCAGTGCTGATCGATAGCGGCTACGGTCGCGATGTGGCGCATACCTTGTCCACTGTCATTCAAGCACTCCGCGGCCAACCACTCGATTGGCTGGTCAACACCCACTGCCATTCCGACCACATGGGCGGCAACGCAGCAGTGCAAAGCACCTACCATTGCCGTCTCAGCATTCCCCGGGATGAAGCCCCTATTGTCGAAGCATGGGATGAGCAGGCTTTGTGGCTGGCTTATGCCGACCAGCGTTGCGAACGTTTTTCGTTTGACGACACCGTTGCCCCGGACGACACATTCCACTGGGGAGATTTGCATTGGCGCGCGATTGCGGCGCCCGGCCACGACATGGCCGCATTGATGTTCTTCTGCGAAGAGACGGGTTTGCTGATTTCCGGCGACGCACTCTGGCAGAATGGCTTCGGAATAGTCCTCCCGGGACCGGATCGAATGGAGCGATTGGCTGCAACACGAACCACCCTGGAAACCATCGCCGGTCTGCCCATCCGGACTGTGATCCCGGGTCATGGCAAACCGTTCACCGACGTCGATGCAGCCGTGCAGCGCAGTTTTCAACGCCTCGCGGCTTTCGAACGCGACGAGTTGCGAATGGTGCGGCACGTGCTCAAAGTGATGTTCGTGTTTTCGCTGATGGATCGCCGGCGCCTGGCTGTCGATGAACTCAACGGTTATCTCGAATCGGTTCCGCTGTACACCGACTTCAACCGGCGCTATCTGCGGCTTGATCCTGCGGCGCTAGCGGATCTCATTGTCGGCGAACTGGAACGCGCCGGCGCTGTGCGCAGAACGGACGGTTATCTGACTGCGGTCTGAACGCGGGAAAGAAAACGGGCGCATGGACTGCGCCCGCACGCAAAATGCGTAAGAACATGGCTAGGAACTGCAGTGGAACGAGCCCGATTGAGGGCCAGTCCTTGGTCTGCAGGCTAATTATTACCCATGGTCAAATGCGACATTGTTAAAAATTGTAAAGCACGTCGCGCTTACAGAAAATCGCGCGCTTGCCCGTAACTCGAGATTCCCGTGAGCGAGCGCACTACGGTATAGGCAATCCACGCCATGAGGCGCGCCGTCAGCCCCATGTTCAGGGCAAATTCGCGCGTGACGGGCTTTGCGCTGGATTCAATCGCATCCCGGAGGCTGGCGCGCAATTCCTCGGCGAAGCCCGCGTTTTCCACCACCACGTTAGCCTCACGCGCGAGCATCAGGCTCACGGGATCGATATTGGATGAGCCGACCGTCGCCCAGCATGAATCGATGACAGCGACCTTTGCATGCAGAAAACTTCGCCCATATTCGTGAATCTCGATGCCGGCATCGAGTAACTGTCGATATAAGGCTCGTGTGGCGTAATGCACCAGAAAATATTCCACCCGACCTTGCAACAGAAGGACGACACGGACTCCGCGAGCCGTTGCTTCCCGCAATGCGCGACGAAAACGCTTTCCGGGCAGGAAATAAGCGTTGGCGATCACTATCTCGGATTTTGCCGATCTGATCGCGGCAAGGTAAGCGCGCTCGATGTCATGGCGATGGCGGAAATTGTCCCGTATCAGAAACGCCGCCCGCAGGTTGCCGGCCGTCTCGGGAGCCGGGCGCGTACCGATCGCTGCCGTCCAGCCGCGCCGCATGTGAGTCCAGGCCGCTCTTATCCACGCCGCCCGAATTGCGACGTGCATATCCCTGACCAACGGGCCTTGCACCCGCACCGCGTAGTCGAAACGTGGATGGTCCGACGCCGAAACATCGATGTCGCCGATAATGTTGATCCCTCCGCAAAACCCGACCTTCGCGTCGACTATCGCGAGTTTCCGGTGCATGCGCCGCAAACGCGTACGCCTGAGTCTGAACAATGAGCGTTCCGGGCGAAACACCAGCGCTTGCACGCCGGCCTCCAGCAAGCGCTGGTGCAGCCTTTGCTCGAATAAACGGGACCCGAAGCCGTCAACCAGCAAATGAACAACCACGCCGCGGCGCGCCGCGCGCATGAGGGCCTCTGCAATCCGTTCGCCAGTGGCATCTGCTTCGAATATGTACGTCTCCAGGTAAATTTCGCTTGCTGCCGCATCTATTTCACGCTCGAGTTCAGGGAAATACTGTTCACCATTGCGCAGCAGGTCGAGGCGATTGCCATCGCGAAACCTCATAGCTTGCGGATGAGGCGCGCCGATAACGCGATATGGTCCGACACGCGAGACCAGGAGTGCCCATGATGCGCGCGTGCCAGTTCGACCGAAAAGCCGCGGACATAAATGCGGTCCAGATGCAACATCGGAAGGATGGCAGGAAAACTGCGCGCGGGGCGGCCGGAGGTTGTTTCGAACACTTCGGAAACTTTCATCGATTCGACGAGCGCATTGCTGGCATGACGGCGCCAGTCGTTGAAGTCGCCGGCAATGACAAGCGGCGAGTTCTCGGGCACCAGCTTTTCGATGCGATTTTTTATCAAAGCGATCTGTTTCCTGCGCCAATGGCCAAGCAATCCCAGGTGCACATTGATGCAATGAAGGGGTTGCGGCCAATCGGGTATTGCTATTTCACAATGGAGCAATCCGCGATGCTCGCTGTCGTGCATGGAAATGTCTTCATTGTCCCATCGGGTGATCGGATATTTGCTGAGGATTGCGTTGCCATGATGGCCGCCATCGTAAACGGCGTTCTTGCCGTAGGCAAAATCGCTCCAGATCGAATCGGCGAGGAATTCGTGTTGCGGCGCCGCCGGCCAATTGTTGTGCCGCGTGGAATGCTTCTCGTGCAAACCCTGCACTTCCTGCAGGAATACCACGTCGGCGCCGATGTCTCGCAACCTGTCGCGCAGATCGTGCACGGACATGCGCCGCTTGAACTGCGAGAAGCCCTTATGGATGTTGTAGGTAACAACCTGGAGTTTTTGCATTTTGGTTTATCGTGTCGATGGCGCCCCGTCTTCGGAACACCTACCGGACGTCATCTCGTGCCGGGTATGGGTTCGCGTTGCCGCGTTTTCTCGATTTCGTGGACCATGGCAGCAAACCGCTTTTCCAGCGTGCTACGCATCAGCAATGTGCCTATCAATGGCGGCACGCCGAAATCCGGCGTAAACGTGCCCTCATAACGCAATCGGACTCCGCCGGGACGAGGCTCCAGATAATAGACGCCGTGCATTTCCTTGAAATTGCCCGCGATCGCGACCGACTCGATTCGATCAGTGGGGAATTCTTCGATGGCGAGGCGCACGCGCATCGGAAACGTAAAGAACAGCAAGCTTGCCTCGCCGCGCTGATCGACCACGACCTTCGAACCGTCGCGCGACAGGATCCGGCTTTCCTGCACGCCAGGTATGAATTCCGCCAGTCGATCGTAGCCGGTAAGGACTTTCCACGCGTCGGCCTCGTCGGCCTCTATCTCGGCTGTGGCCTTGACTTCGAAGCTGTCGCCGTGGCGGGTAGTATGGACTGCTATTTCGGCCGCTTGCCCGGCTGCCGGGGACGCCAGCAACGACCCGCAGAGTGCGGGAACTATCAGTCGGCTACGTCGAATCGTCGCACTGCACTGAGCTATGGGCATTGGCCCCCGGCAATATTGCTTCAGGACACCGCGAGCATGCGCTCCAGTGCGACTCGGGCCAATTCCGCGTCGCGAGGCGGGACCTTGATCTGGTTGACGACCTTGCCTAGCGCCAGGTTTTCCAGCGTCCAGGCGAGATGCTGCGGGTCGATGCGGGCCATGGTTGAACACATACACACGACCGGGGACATGAACTGAATCAGCTTTCCCTGCGGCTTGAATTCCTCGGCGATGCGGTTGACCAGATTCAGTTCGGTTCCGACCAACCAGCGGGTATTCGGCGGCGCCGCAGCTATCGTTTTGATGATGGTTTCAGTCGACCCCACGTAGTCCGAGAGTTTGCAAACTTCAAACTTGCATTCCGGATGTGAAATTACAAACCCCTCGGGGTGCTGATTGCGGAATTTGAGGATGTGCTGCGGTTGGAACATCTGGTGGACGGAACAGTGTCCTTTCCACAACAGGATCTTGGCACCTTGGATCTGCTCCGGCGTCAGCCCGCCCATAGGCTCATCCGGATCCCATACGAGCATCTGCTCGAGGGGAATGCCCATCTGGTGTCCACTCCAACGGCCAAGATGCTGGTCCGGGAAGAACAACACTTTTTCCCGGCGTGCAAACGACCAGTCGAGGATCCTGCCGGCATTCGATGACGTGCAGACGATGCCGCCGTGGTCGCCGCAAAACGCCTTGAGATCGGCCGCGGAATTAATGTAGGTGACCGGCGTGATCGCCTGGTCCGGATCGAGCACTTCGGATAATTCACGCCATGCCCTTTCGACCTTCGGCAGGCTCGCCATGTCCGCCATGGAGCAACCAGCCGCCATGTCGGGAAGGACGACCACCTGCCCCGGCTTGCCAAGAATGTCGGCAACTTCAGCCATGAAGTGCACGCCGCAGAACACCACAAACTGCGCATCGGTATTCCCGGAGAGTTTGGACAACCTCAGCGAGTCGCCGGTCAGATCCGCGTGCTTATAGACGTCTGCGCGCTGGTAGTGATGGCCGAGAATGACCGCGCGGTCGCCCAGCTTCTTTTTTGCCGAGACAATACGCGCTTCGCAGTCATCGTCCTGCAGTTGACTGTAGCGGTCAAAGGCAATCGCTGTTGCGGCCATGCTCTGAGTGCTCCTTTTGGCTGGAATGAGCGCACAAAAACCTTACCATACTGTGACCTTGCAGGACGCGAAATGTTGCATCAGCCCGGACAGCCCACAATTTCCGGCAGCGCGCGCAAGACCTTGGCGTTGCTCCACGAAAAAACCTTTTCGGCCGCCCGGTCATAGGACAGCCAGGCGTAGGCGGTGTGCTCGCGCGGCGACAGCGTCACCGGCAACGGCTCTGGTACACGCATTCCAAAGACATGCTCGGTATTGCGCGTAGTGCCGGGAGCATAGCGCCAGCGCCATTCCGCATAGATCTCGAACTCGTTCTGGAGGTTCCAGTCTGTCAGCACGCCGGCACGGGCATCCAGCCCGGTCTCCTCCGTAACCTCGCGAAGTGCGGTCTGACGCAAGGTCTCGCCTTCGTGCTGGCTACCGGTTACCGACTGCCAGAATCCGGGGCGATCCGCACGTTCGATCAGCAGCACCTGAAGGTCCGGTGTGTAGATCACCACCAACACCGAAATCGGAATCTTGTGTTTTTCTACCACCGCAGCTTCGGCCGTAAGTGTTTGACATTAAGGACACAGATAGGGTCTGTGTCATGCCTTAGGCTGTTCGACGTTGCGCAAGCGAATGTGGAGTTCGCGCAGCTGCTTCTCGTCCACCGGGCTCGGCGCCTTGCACATCAAGTCCTGGGCGCGCTGGGTTTTTGGGAAAGCGATGACGTCGCGTATCGATTCGGCGCCAGCCATCATGGTTACGATCCGGTCAAGTCCGAATGCCAGACCACCATGGGGGGGTGCGCCAAACTGAAGCGCATCGAGCAGGAACCCGAATTTATGTCTTGCTTGTTCGGGATCGATGTTAAGTGCAGTGAACACTTTGGACTGGATGTCCTGGCGGTGAATACGCACGGACCCGCCGCCAATTTCCCAACCGTTGAGCACCATGTCATAGGCCTTGGCCAGCGCCCTGCCGGGTTCCTCGTCGAGAAAAACCTCGTGACCATCCATTGGACTCGTGAAGGGATGATGCAACGCGTCCCAGCGCTTCTCGTCCTCGTTCCAATCGAACATCGGGAAATCGATCACCCACAGCGGACGCCAGGCCTTTTCGGCGTAGCCCTTCTCGTGCCCTATTTTTACGCGGAGTGCGCCAAGCGAGTCGTTGACTATCTTGGCCTTGTCTGCGCCGAAAAAAATCAGGTCTCCATCCTTTGCGAGCGACCGCTGGACTATGGTCCTGAGCGCCTCGTCAGACAGGTTCTTGACGATGGGAGACTGCATCCCCTCGCGCCCCTTGGCTGCGTCGTTGATCTTGATGTAAGCCAGTCCCTTTGCCCCGTAAATGCCGACAAATTCGGTATAGCCGTCGATCTCGCCGCGCGAAAGCGCGCCACCGCCTGGAATCAGCAAGCCAGCCACCCGCCCGTCGCGCGCATTGGCTGCGGAAGAGAAAACCTTGAAATCCACCGCCTTCATCACGTCGGTAAGCTCCGTTAACTGCAGCGAGACGCGAAGGTCCGGTTTGTCCGATCCGTACTTTGTCATCGCGTCGGCAAATGTGATGCGTGGAAACGGATCCGGCAAATCAACTTGCAACACCTCCTTGAAGAGACTGCGGATCATCGCTTCCATCAACCCCGTAATCTCGGAAACGCCAAGAAAAGAGGTTTCGATATCGATCTGCGTGAATTCAGGCTGGCGATCCGCACGCAGATCTTCATCGCGGAAACATTTCGTGATTTGATAGTAGCGGTCGAAGCCCGCCACCATCAGCAATTGCTTGAACAACTGCGGTGATTGGGGCAGTGCAAAGAATTCTCCGGAATGAACGCGGCTCGGCACCAGATAGTCACGCGCTCCCTCGGGAGTCGACTTGGTGAGCATCGGCGTCTCGATGTCGATGAAACCCTGTGCATCGAGAAAACGCCTCACGGCCATGGCCACCTTGTAGCGCAATCGCAGATTCTTCTGCATCTGCGGACGGCGCAGGTCCAGGTAGCGGTATTCAAGCCGCACCATTTCAGAGAGGTTCTCATCGTCCATCTGGAACGGCGGCGTGACCGAGGTGTTCAGGATTTCTATCGAGCGCGCGAGTACTTCGATCTCGCCGGACACCAGGTTCGCATTCACCGTCCCGGCTGGCCGGCGACGCACCAGTCCGGTGATTTTCACGACGAATTCACTGCGGATTTTTTCCGCGATACCAAAGGTGCCCGCATTGTCGGGATCGCACACGATCTGGACCAGGCCCTCCCGATCACGCAGATCGATGAAAATTACCCCGCCATGATCGCGCCGCCGGTGCACCCATCCATAAAGGGTGACGCTCTGCTCGAGATGGCGGGAAGAGACCAGGCCACTGTATTCGGTACGCATAACTTGACGGATCGGAGATGACGTTTACTTTGATGAATTGGAAAGCACCCGCGCGGCGCAACGCAGGAGCTACGCGCGGTGTTCGGCTGACCTGTTTTCCGGAGGCACCACGCCCATTGAAATAATGTATTTCAGGGCTTCGTCGACGTTCATGTCGAGTTCAATCACGTCCGCCCGCGGCATCATCAGGAAGAATCCCGACGTCGGATTGGGCGTGGTGGGGACATAGACGCTCACATATTCGCCGGTGAGATAGTTGGCGACATCGCCGCCAGGTTGTCCAGTCAGGAACGCGACCGTCCATGACCCCTGCCTTGGATATTGCACCAGCAGCGCCTTGCGAAAAGCCTGGCCGGAAGACGAAAATAACGTATCGGAAACCTGCTTGACGCTGGAATACAGCGATTTGACGACTGGAATCCTGCTTAGCAGGGATTCCCAAATCTTCACCAGACGCTGACCGATGATATTGGCGCCCAGCATGCCGGTAAGCAACACCACGGCCAGCGTCAGCAACACGCCCAGTCCGGGAATGTTGAATCCCAGCCAGGCACGCGGCTGCCAGTTGTCCGGCAGCAGCAGCAGGGTCTGGTCCAGCGTGCCGACCAGAACGCTCAGCACCCAGACTGTTATGACCAGCGGGACCCAGATCAGCAATCCCGTGATGAGATATTTTTTCAAGTTAAACCGTGAAATTTGCCGTGCTCAAGCTAAATGATGACCTCGTCAAGCCTGCGGACGCGGCATTGGCGCCCACCCGCTCGCCGAATCGCATCATTGCTCCGCCGTGCTTGCTCCCGTGACAACGGGCTTGTCGGACTTCCCTTCTTCCTTGGGCTTGCTATCTTTGGGTTTATCGTCGACTTTCACTTTGTTATCGCCAGCGGCTTTGTCGCTCGCCTTGCCATCGTTGCCAGATTTGCCGTCGACCTTGGAACCGTCCCCGTCTTCGGCGGGTTTGCCCGATTTTGATCCGCCTTTGAAATCGGTTGCGTACCAGCCGCTACCCTTCAATTGGAAACCAGCGGCACTGATGAGCTTGCTCAACGTCGCCTTCCCGCAAGCGGGACACTCCGTCAGAGGCGCATCGGACAATTTCTGCAGCACCTCCTTCTTGTGTCCACAGCTGGTGCATTTGTATTCGTAAATGGGCATGTTATCTCTCACAAAAACAACGGAAATTATACCGTATCGAGGCGCCATCCACGGCTAAGATGGGGTCAGGACAGCCATCCGCAAGCCCGGTCGCGATAGCATCGCGACCGCTATAATTCGCACGCACGCACCTTTGCCGATTCCTTACGCATGATTGACCCGCGTCCGCTCTGGCCATATCCACGCATCATTGCCCATCGGGGGGGCGGCCTCCTTGCTCCTGAAAACACCCTGGCTGCCATTCGGCTCGCGCGCAACTTGGGCTTCGTCGCGGTCGAATTCGATGTCAAGCTGACCGGGGATGGCGTTCCTGTGCTGATGCACGACGACGAATTGGAGCGTACGACCGATGGCCGGGGGCTCGTGGCTCAAGCGACCTATCAAGATATCGCGAAACTCGATGCCGGGAGCTGGTTCGGCAACGAATTCACCCGCGAGCCCGTAGCCACTTTCGCAGCAGCCTCCGCGCTGTGCCGCGAAGCTGGGGTCTGGGCCAACATCGAGATTAAACCGAGCCCCGGCCAGGAACGGGAAACAGGAGAAGTGGTGGCGCGCATGGCGAAGTTGCTATGGAGTGGCTCGCACCCGCCGCCGCTGCTGTCGTCGTTCTCGCCGCTGGCGCTGGAAGCCGCCGCTGTCGAGTGCCCCGAGCTGCCGCGAGCGCTATTGGTCGTTGAGACGTCTGCGAACTGGTTGGCGCAATTGGAGCGCCTGCAGTGCGTCGCCCTGCACGTGAGCCATCAACATCTGGATCGGGCGTTGGTCAAGGCCGTCCACGACGCCGGCCGTGGTGTCCTGACCTACACGGTCAACGATTCGGAAACCGCGCTGAATCTGCTGGAGTGGGGCGTCGATGCGCTGGTGACAGACCAACTGGATGCGATCACGCCTGCTTTCGCCTGATCTCGACAGCGCATGAACCCGGCAGCGCGCCCGCTCCGAGGGTGTTTTCTTGCCATGGGTGCGTAACGCCGACGGATTCGCGATCGCGACATCCGCGCTCAATCCAGGGTCGCAGTTTGCGGAGCACGAGCGTTGACAGCGGATTCGGAAGCCGGCTCTGCTACCCACTGGACAAGTTCCATGCGCCCGTCCATGTGCTCGATGATGGCCGTGCAACTGTCGACCCAGTCTCCGCAATTGATATAAGTCTGGCCATTGATGTCGCGTATGGCTGCGCTGTGAATGTGGCCGCAGATCACGCCATCGAGCCCGCGATCGCGTATTGCGCGCATGACCGAATCTTCGAAGTCGTAAATAAACCCGACGGCACTTTTTACTTTGCGTTTGCCGTAACCCGCCAGCGACCAATAGCCGGAGATGCCCAGCGTGCGCCGTACCAGCGACAGCCAGGTGTTCAAACGCACGAGCAGGTTGTAGGCCACGTCGCCGAGAACAGCAACCCAGCGGTGGTGGCGTGTGACCTGATCGAACTCGTCGCCATGCAGGACCGCGTAGCGCTTCCCGTCCGCCGCCACGTGGACAGTCTCCTGCACGAGTTCGATGTCGCCAAAGGATGTGCCGACATATTCACGCAGAACCTCGTCGTGATTTCCGGGAACGAATATCACCCTGGTGCCGTGGCGCGCCCGCTTCAGCAATTTCTGCACGACGGTGTTCTGCTGACGCGACCAGTGGATGCTGCGGCTCATCGCCCAGAAATCCACGATGTCGCCTACCAGGTAGAGGTAGCGCGAATCGTAATGGCTGAGGAAAGACAGAAGCCGGTCAGCCTGACAGGCGCGCGTGCCGAGATGAATGTCAGACAGGAAAATCGAACGTACAGGCCGGCGATCCGATGGGAGATCGACGCCCTCGGACCAGCCCCCTTGCAAGAGCAGGTCCTCAACGAGAGGTGCGACAGGTCGAAAGTCGGACGGCTTCAGCAGGGCCCTTTGCGCATGGATTGCATCGGCCCAATCCTACCGCAGCTTTGTTACAGGAACATGATGGTGCGCCGAAGCAGAGGCGCTAAAGCCCTACGCGGCCGAGCGCTCCGCTTGCGGCGAGCGGAATGCTGCCATCAACTCCACTTGCCTTGTTTTGGCGAGTGCAAGACTGCGTTCCTTGATATGGCCATAACCGCGGATCTCCTCCGGTATCGACGCGATCTTCACTGCCAGCGCATGATTGTCTACGTTCAGTTTGCCGATAAGCTCCTCGACAGTGGCCTCGTATTCGCCGATCAACCGGCGTTCCGTCTGCCGCTCCCGCGTATAGCCGAAAACGTCCAACGGGGTACCCCGTAGCCCGCGCAATTTCGCCAGCAGCTTGAATGCGGTGAATACCCATGTGCCGTACTCGCTCTTGCGCAATTCAGCGGTAGTGCGATCGCGCTTGGCGAGGAGCGGCGGCGCCAGGTGGAAATGAAGCTTGTAGTCGCCTTCGAACTGGGATCTGATCTTTTGCATGAATGCAGGATCGGCGTACAGGCGCGCCACTTCGTATTCGTCCTTGTAGGCAAGCAGTTTGAAAAAGTAGCGGGCTACGGCTTCGGAGAGTCCGCCGAGTCCTTTCGCACGCGAAGACTCCGCCTGCTTCACCCGGTCGACCAGGGTCCGGTATTTGTCGGCGTACGCCGCATTCTGATAACCGGTCAAAAACTCAACGCGGCGCGCCACGATTTCCTCGAGCGTAAGTGATATTTTCATCGCCGGAGCAACTTCGGCCTTTGGCGCGATGAGCCGTTCGATCGCGGCGGGATCGACCGCCGCTCGGCGTCCCCACAGGAAGGCCGCCTGATTCATCTTCACTGCTGCGCCGTTTAGTTCGATGGCTTTGTTGATGGCTTCCGAAGACACCGGCACGAGGCCACGCTGGAACGCGAAGCCGAGCATGAACAGGTTGGTTGCGATCGAATCGCCCATCAGCGCGGTGGCAATTCGCGTGGCATCGACAAATTCGGCGTTGCTGTCACCGACTCCGTTCGTGATAGTCCGCCTGAGCGATTGCGCGGGAAATTGAATATTTGCGTTACGGGTGAATTCGCCGGTCATCTGCTGGTGTGTATTTACCACCATGCGCGTGCCTTCGCGCGTCGTGTCCATGGTCTTCTGGCTGGCCGACACTACGAAATCGCAACCGAGCACCAGTCTGGCTCCGCCCGAGCCGAGCCGCACTGTCCTGATGTCTTCCGGTCTTGCCGATATCTGCAAATGACTCCACACGGCGCCACCCTTCTGGGCGAGGCCGGCCATGTCGAGCGCGCCGAAGCCCTTGTGCTCCAGATGAGCCGCCATGCCGACGATCGCTCCAATGGTGACCACACCGGTACCACCAACGCCCGTGACCATGATGCCGTAGGGCTGATCGAGCTTCGGCAGGGGCGGTTCGGGCACGACTGCGAACAATGTCTCGACGTTTTGCCCTGCGGGCGAGCTCTTGCCCTTGCGAACGCCGCCGCCGTGCACGGTGACGAAGCTGGGGCAGAAACCATTTACACAGGAATAATCCTTGTTGCAAGAGGACTGGTCGATCGCGCGTTTGCGCCCGAATTCGGTTTCCAGAGGAAGCACCGAGACGCAGTTCGACTTCACTCCGCAGTCGCCGCAACCTTCGCATACCAGATCGTTGATGAATGCGCGCTTGGCTGGATCCGGATATTGATTGCGTTTGCGCCGGCGCCGTTTTTCTGCCGCGCAGGTCTGGTCATAGACGATGACGGACAGGCCGGGTATTTCGCGAAATTCGCGCTGTACCTGGTCGTAGTCGTCACGGTGATGGATGGTCACGCCGGGTGCCCATTCCTCAGTGGAGGGATACTTTTCCGGTTCATCAGTGACGACCGCGATCTTCTTCGCGCCTTCCCCATACACCTGCAACGTGATCTGCGGCACCGTGAGCGGTCCGTCGACATGCTGACCGCCGGTCATCGCAACGGCGTCGTTGTAAAGAATTTTGTACGTAACATTCACACCGGATGCGGCGGCCGCGCGCACTGCCAGCAGCCCGGAATGATAGTAGGTGCCGTCGCCGATGTTCTGGAACACGTGTTTGGTCTTGACGAACGGCGCTTCGCCGACCCAGCTCGCCCCTTCGCCGCCCATTTGCGTAAATCCAGCGGTATTGCGATCCATGAACTGGGCCATGAAATGACAGCCGATGCCGGCCAGCGCACGCGAGCCCTCCGGCACCCGCGTGCCGGTATTGTGCGGGCAGCCGGAACAGAAATAGGGCGTCCTGTCCATCGCCGGCTTCTCTGCTACCCGCGCCTCCAGACGTTCCTGCTCCGCCACGCACGCAGCCAGCCTCGCATCGCTCATGCGCGCAAGCACCCGGCGTCCGATGGCAACCGCGATCTCGTTCGGATCGAGCGCGGCATTGGAGCGGAACAGGATTTTCCCGACTTCATCGCGCTTGCCTATCACTTCCGGCGCGCCCGCCTTGCCATACAGCACTTCCTTTAACTGCGGCTCGATCAGGCCGCGCTTTTCCTCCACGACGATGATTTTCTCGAGGCCTTCGGCGAATTTCGCAGCGTTGACCGGCTCGAGCGGCCATGTCATGCCGATCTTGTAAATGCGCAGACCGAGTCTTGCTGCTTCGGCATCATCGATTCCCAGGTACTGGAGCGCCTGGCGCACGTCCATATAAGACTTGCCGCAGGTCGCAACGCCCAGTTTCGCCTGCGGCGAATCCAGGACGATCCGGTCCAGATTGTTGGCCAGGGCAAACGCCTTTGCCGCTTCCAGTTTGTAGGTATGCAGCCTGGCTTCCTGCTCGAGCGGTGCATCGGGCCAGCGAATATTGAGTCCACCCGCCGGCATCTTGAAATCGGTGGGCACCACAATGCGCACGCGTCCCGGATCGACGTTGACCGAAGCACTTGCGTCGATCGTATCCTTCATGCATTTGAGGCCGACCCAGCAGCCCGAATAGCGGGACAGTGCCCAGCCATAAAGACCGTAATCCAGCAGCTCCTGCACGCCCGCGGGATTCAGGATTGGCATCATGGCATCCACCATCGCAAATTCGCTTTGGTGCGCCGTCGTAGAGGATTCGCAGGTGTGGTCATCGCCCATCAGGCAGATGACGCCCCCCAGCGATGCGGAGCCGGCCAGGTTGCCGTGACGGAATGCATCCCCGGTGCGGTCCACGCCCGGACCCTTGCCGTACCATATTGCGTAGACACCGTCGTACTTGTTGTCGCCGTCGAAATGCGCTTGCTGCGTGCCCCAGCAAGCCGTCGCCGCCAGATCTTCGTTGACGCCCGGCTGGAACACGATGTTATGCGCCGCGAGATGCTTGCCAGCTGCCCAGAGCTGTTGGTCGAATCCACCGAGCGGGGAACCACGGTAACCGGAGATATAGCAACCAGACGTGATACCCGCCGCACGGTCGCGCAAGTGCTGCATGATCGGCAGGCGCACGAGTGCCTGGGTACCGGTGATAAAAACGCGTCCCGATTGCAACGTGTATTTATCGTCGAGCGCGACGCTGGACAGGGTCATGGCATTACTCTCTTGGTTGACATTTGCGGACCGCCCTGGATCGTACAAGCATCCCGACTGGTGGCCCATAACCCGCGGAAACTGCGCATATCTCCCTACATAAGGGCAATGCCGACACCGTCAAGTTCCCTGGCTCGTTTCACGCAGAATTTGAGGCCGCAAGCACCAGCTTACGCGATGGTCGGACGGAGGGCGCAATCAGAAGGGAATATCGTCCTCGAGGTCGTCGAAACCGCCGCCTTTACCCGCCGCCCCTGGCGCTTTCTTCGCCGGAGCCGCATTAGGCCGGGAAGGCGCTTCCTCATCCGAGGGCGCCATACGCTCCGAGCCGCCGGAGCGCGAGCCCAGCATCTGCATGCGGTCGGCACGAATTTCCGTCGTGTAACGCTCCTGCCCTTCCTTATCCGTCCATTTTCGGGTCTGCAGTTTGCCTTCGATATAGACCTGCGATCCCTTTTTCAGGTATTCCCCCGCGATCTCCGCGGTTTTTCCGAACATCGCCACACGATGCCATTCCGTCTGCTCCTGCTTCTCTCCACCCTTGTCCTTCCATGTTTCCGTGGTGGCGATGGTGATATTGGCCACCGCATCACCACTGGGCATATAGCGCACTTCGGGGTCCCGCCCGAGATTGCCGATGAGAATTACTTTATTTACCGAGGCCATTGCTCAAATCTCCCCTGCCAGTAGTTTGATGACATTCTGTTCGTCGAATCCGTTGCTGTCCACTTTCAGATACGCGACGCCCTCGCCGCTCAGGTTCACTTCCCGCACGCCCGGCAGGCCAGACAGCCCGAGCACCAGGCCGGAGAGGGTCCGCGCGTCGGCTCTGGGCAGCTGAAAGCGCCGCGTCTCCAGGCTCCGCGGCACGCGCATGCCCAATGCCAACAGTAGCCAGAGTACTGCCAAAGCGCCGCAGAAACCGAACACGGCTTGCGTCCCGTAGTGCTGCGACAACCACCCTCCGCTCGCCGCGCCGACGAATGTGCCGATGAATTGCACGGAACTGTAAATGCCGATGGCGGTTCCCTTGGCGCCGGCCGGCGCCAGCTTCGAGATCATGGAGGGCAGCGTCGCTTCGAGCAAATTGAAGGCGGCGAAAAAAATCACCAGGCCAGCCACGAGAGCGGGCATTCCCTTGTCGGAGAACATCAACAGGACGAGCGATCCGATCAATACGGTCACTGCGCCGACGAATACCGGCTTGTGCCGTCGCCTGCGTTCCGCAAACAGCATGGCGGGAACCATCAGCACGATTGAAGCGAGCATGACCGGCAGGTAGACCCGCCAATGGTCGCCCGCAGGCAGGTATGCCTGCAGCGCGAACGGCATGACGACAAACAACGCCATGAGAATGCCGTGCAACGCGAAGATGCCGCAGTTGAGCCGCAACAACTGCGTGTCGCGCAACACCGATTGCAGAGATGCCCGCGGAATTGGCCGGCCTTGCACGGCTGGCGGGCCGGGTTCGGGAACGACTATCCGCACGACGAGCAACGCCGCGAACGCCAGAAATCCGGTCAGCGCAAAAATGCCCGGGACACCGATGATGCGATCGAGCACCGGGCCCGCCGCCATCGACAACGCGAACGTTCCGCCGATGGTCATTCCAATGATGGCCATGGCCTTGGTGCGCTGGTCGTCGCGCGTAAGGTCTGCGGCCAACGCAATCACGGCCGCAGAGATTGCACCCGCGCCCTGGATAATGCGCCCGAGAATCACCATCTGCACGTCGTGTGCCAGCGCGGCGATAAAGCTGCCCAGCGCGAAAATCAGCAGCCCGAGATAGATGGTGCGTTTGCGTCCCCAGCGGTCTGAAAGCCAGCCGAACGGCACCTGCAGGCAGGCCTGGGTCAGGCCATAGGCGCCCAGCGCGATGCCGACCATCGTGTGGCTGCTGCCGCCCGGCAGCTTGGTGGCGTAGAGGGCGAATACCGGCAGGATGATGAACATGCCGAGCATGCGCAGCCCAAAAATGCCGGCGAGACCAAAACTCGCGCGCAACTCCCTGGGTGTCATGCGGTCTGATGCAGACATTCTGGAACGGGGGCGCAAACTGCAGTTGGGAAATGAAATACTCGCGGGTTGGGAAATGCTTTTGAAGTCCAGTATATTAACAGGTTGACCAGACACTCATCCAGCGAATGGATTTCATCCGCGTCCGCGGTGCCCGCACGCACAATCTGAAGAACATCAATCTCGATCTGCCACGCAACCGGTTGATCGTGATTACCGGCTTGTCTGGCTCGGGCAAGTCTTCGCTGGCTTTCGATACCCTGTACGCCGAAGGCCAGCGCCGTTACGTCGAGTCGCTTTCCGCTTACGCGAGGCAATTCCTGCAATTGATGGAGAAGCCCGATGTCGACCTGATCGAAGGTTTGTCCCCTGCGATCTCGATCGAGCAGAAGGCCACGAGCCACAATCCGCGCTCCACCGTGGGCACCATCACCGAGATTCATGACTACCTTCGATTGCTTTACGCTCGCGTGGGCGAGCCGCATTGTCCGGACCACGAGCTGGTGTTGTCGGCGCAAAGCGTGGCGCAAATGGTCGACCATGTGCTTCAGCTTCCCGCAGACACTCGGTTGATGATCCTTGCCCCGCTGGTAGTCGAGCGCAAGGGCGAAAACCTGGATCTTTTCGAGAATCTGCGCGCACAAGGTTTCGTGCGCGTGCGTGTGGACGCGAAGCTATACGACATCGACAGTGTGCCGAAACTCTCCAAGACCAGGAAGCATACCGTCGAGATCGTCATCGACCGTGTAAAGGTAAGGCCGGACGTAAAGCAGCGTCTCGCGGAATCTTTCGAGACCGCGCTGCGCCATGCCGACGGACGCGCGCTGGCGGTGGAGATGGACAGCGGCACGGAGCATCTTTTCTCCGCCCGCTTTGCCTGCCCGATCTGCAGCTATTCACTGCCCGAACTGGAACCACGGCTGTTCTCGTTCAACAATCCGATGGGCGCGTGCCCGCGCTGCGATGGTCTGGGCCAGATCACGTTCTTCGATCCGAAACGCGTGGTGGCCTTCCCGCATATGTCGCTTGCTGCCGGCGCAATCAGAGGCTGGGACAAGCGCAACCAGTTCTATTTCGAGATGATCGGCAGTCTCGCGCAGCAGTACGGGTTCGACGTCGATACGCCATTCGAGCGGCTGACCGAAAGTGTGCGCAATCTGATCCTGAACGGCACCGGTCGCGACAAGGTGCGTTTTCTTTACGTCGGCGAACGCGGGAACAAATACCATCGGGAACATCCATTCGAAGGCATCCTGCCCAATCTGGAACGGCGCTATCGCGAAACGGATTCGGCCGCCGTGCGCGAGGAACTGGCGAAATATCTCGCCAGCCAGCCATGCCCGGAGTGCAATGGCACCCGCCTGCGGCGCGAGGCACGCAACGTGTTCGTCGCCGGCAAGCCGATATTCGAAATCAGCGGCCTGCCGCTGAAACTGGCGCTGCAATTCTTCGCAGACATGAAGCTGGAAGGGGCAAGGCTCGCGATCTCGGAAAGGATCGTGCGGGAAATTGCCAACCGGCTGCAATTTCTGGTCAATGTCGGACTGGATTACCTGGCGTTAGACCGTGCGGCCGACTCCCTGTCCGGCGGCGAAGCGCAACGTATCAGGCTAGCCTCCCAGATCGGATCGGGACTGACTGGCGTGATGTATGTGCTGGACGAGCCATCGATTGGATTGCATCAGCGCGACAATGATCGTTTGCTGAAAACCTTGAAGGAACTGCGCGATCTCGGCAATTCGGTCATCGTCGTGGAGCATGACACCGATGCGATCCTGAATGCCGACTACGTCGTGGACATGGGGCCGGGCGCCGGTGTGCACGGCGGGCAAATCGTCGCCGCAGGAACGCCCTCCCAGATCGCCGCCAGCACTGAATCGCTCACCGGGCAGTATTTGTCCGGCAGCCGCCGCATCGCGATGCCGTCGCTGCGTCACAAGCCCCAGGCGAAGCAAATGCTTCGGCTGCTTGGAGCACGCGGCAACAATCTGAAAAACGTAAATCTCGCACTGCCGGTGGGCTTGTTCGTCTGCGTAACGGGGGTGTCGGGATCGGGCAAATCGACCCTGATAAACGACACGCTTTATAACGCCGTGGCGCAACACCTGTACGGGAGCAGCGCGGAGCCGGCGCCCCACGAAGAAATTCAGGGAATCGACTTCTTCGACAAGGTGGTCAACGTAGATCAGAGTCCGATCGGCCGCACGCCGCGTTCCAATCCGGCAACCTACACCGGCCTGTTCACGCCCATACGAGACCTGTTCGCGGGCGTGCCGCTGGCACGCGAGCGTGGCTATGGCGCGGGACGCTTCTCGTTCAACGTCAAGGGCGGCCGATGCGAAGCCTGCCAGGGAGACGGCGTCATCAAGGTGGAAATGCATTTCCTGCCGGACATCTACGTGGCGTGCGACGTCTGCCACGGCAACCGCTACAATCGCGAGACCCTCGAGATTCAATACAAGGGCCGCGACATACACGAAGTGCTCGAGATGACCGTGGAGCAGGCGCGCGATTTCTTCAGCGCCGTCCCGGTGCTCGCGCGCAAGCTTGACACTCTTCTGGATGTCGGTCTCGGTTATATCCGTCTGGGACAAAGCGCGACCACGCTTTCCGGCGGCGAGGCGCAACGCGTCAAACTCGCTCTGGAGCTCTCCAAGCGCGATACCGGGCGTACTCTCTATATACTCGACGAACCGACCACCGGCTTGCATTTCCACGACATCGAATTGTTGCTCACGGTGTTGCACCGGTTGCGCGATCACGGCAATACGGTGGTGGTAATCGAGCACAACCTGGATGTCATCAAGACCGCGGATTGGATCATCGATCTCGGTCCCGAGGGCGGCGATGCCGGCGGACGCATCATTGCCGACGGCACGCCAGAGCATGTTGCCTGCCAGCCCGAGAGCTACACCGGCCGATATCTGCGCAAGGTGCTCGAACTTCCAGGAAAAACCCCGCGCGCTGCGGTGGCCTGACGCGAGCAGCACCAGCAAGCGCCACTCCTGCCGGGCGGATGAGCCTTTGCGTGTTGATCGGGCCGGTAAAGAGAAAAAGCCGGTATAAACCGGCTTTTTCTTGGCACGCTCTAGCGATCTTTGTGCCGTTGCCGTCTACTTTCCGGCTGGCTTGGTTTCCTCGGCAACGTCGGGGCGATCGACAAGTTCCACCAGTGCCATCGGTGCGTTGTCGCCTTGCCGGAAGCCGAATTTCAGGATGCGCAGATAACCGCCATTGCGGTTGGCGAAGCGCGGGCCCAGATCATTGAACAACTTGAGCACCATCTCTCGGTCACGCAACCGCGAAAACGCCAGGCGACGATTGGCAAGGGAAGGTTTCTTGCCCAAGGTGATGATCGGCTCAGCGACGCGACGCAGTTCCTTCGCCTTTGGCAACGTTGTTTTGATGACCTCGTGCCGCAGCAGCGAATTGGTCATGTTGCGCAGCATGGCGAGTCGATGGCTGCTGGTGCGGTTGAGTTTTCGCAGTCCCAGTTGGTGACGCATGTTTTTTTCCCCTCAAACCTTCTCGAGACCGACCGGCGGCCAGTTCTCCAGTTTCATGCCAAGCGTCAGTCCGCGCGAGGCAAGTACTTCCTTGATCTCGTTGAGCGATTTGCGGCCGAGGTTCGGCGTCTTCAGCAACTCCGTTTCCGTGCGCTGGATCAGGTCGCCGATGTAGTAGATGTTTTCCGCCTTGAGGCAGTTCGCCGAGCGCACGGTGAGTTCGAGGTCATCAACCGGGCGCAACAGGATCGGATCGACCTGCGGAGCCTTGGGCTGTTCAATCGGCGCGGGCGTGCCTTTGAGGTCAGCGAACAACGATAACTGGTCGACCAGAATGCGCGCCGCGAAACGGATCGCTTCTTCGGGTTCCACGACGCCGTTGGTCTCGATGTCCATGATCAGCTTGTCCAGATCGGTACGCTGTTCCACGCGCGCTGATTCGACCGCATAGCTTACGCGCTTCACCGGGCTGAACGAGGCATCCACCATGATGTTGCCGATGGTGCGGCCTTCCTTTGCCAGGGCGCGCGTCGTGGCGGGCACGTAACCGCGGCCGCCTTCCACCTTGATCTGCATGTCGAGCTTGCCGCCCGGTGCAATATGCGCAATGACGTGTTCCGGATTGATGATCTCCACGTCATGGGATGTTTCGATGTCCCCGGCGGTGACCACACTCTCCCCCTGTTTCTTCAGGTTGAGCACGACTTCGTCGCGGTTGTGCAGCTTCAGCACGATGCCCTTGAGGTTGAGGAGGATGTCGACGACATCCTCCTGCACGCCGTCGATCGTGGAGTACTCGTGCAACACGCCGTTGATTTTGACTTCGGTCGGCGCAAAACCGGGCATCGAGGACAGCAGCACACGGCGCAGCGCATTGCCGAGGGTGTGACCATAGCCGCGTTCGAACGGCTCCATCGTTACCTTCGCGTGGAAGGCGGAGATCGTCTGAACATCGATGATTCGCGGCTTCAGAAAGCTGCTTTGCATAAACGTGACCCTCTAGATTGAATTCGGGACGTTGCGTACTAAAAACACGCGGCCCGGCCGGTCTTTTAAGACGACGGCGGGCCGCAGTACCGGTTCGCTTACTTCGAGTACAGTTCCACCACGAGCGATTCGTTAATGGTGGAGGGTAACTCGGAGCGTTGCGGCTTTGCCTTGAACGTGCCTTTCAAAGCCTTGGTATCCACTTCGATCCACTCCGGGAAACCGCGCCCTTCCGCCGCCGCCACCGCACCCTTGATGCGCAACTGGCCTTTCGCACCTTCGACGACTTCAACCGCGTCGCCAGGCCGGACCTGATAGGACGGGATGTTGACCCGCTTGCCATTGACCAGGATGCCGTTGTGGCGCACGACCTGGCGCGCTTCCGTGCGTGATGAGCCGAAACCCATGCGATAGGCGACGGTGTCCAGACGGCTCTCCAGCATCTGCAGGAGCGCCTCGCCGGTGACTTCCTTGGCGCGCGCGGCCAGCTTGTAGGTGTTGCGGAACTGGCGCTCGAGCATTCCGTAAATACGGCGGATCTTTTGCTTTTCCCGCAGTTGCGTGCCGTAGTCGGAACGGCGCAGGTTTTTCTGTCCGTGCTGGCCAGGAGCATACGCGCGGCGCTCGATCGAGCACTTGTCGCTGAAGCATTTCTCGCCTTTCAGGAACAGCTTTTCGCCTTCGCGGCGGCACTGTCGGCACTTCGGGTCTAGATTCCTTGCCACAGTTTATCTCCTTGGGATCAGATACGGCGCTTCTTGGGCGGACGGCAGCCGTTGTGCGGAACCGGCGTGACATCCGAGATGCTGGTGATCTTGAACCCGACCGAATTCAATGCACGAACCGCGGATTCGCGGCCCGGGCCGGGACCCTTGATGCGCACTTCCAGATTCTTTACGCCGCACTCCTGTGCGGCACGACCCGCTTGTTCCGCCGCAATCTGGGCTGCGAACGGGGTGGACTTGCGTGAACCCTTGAAACCCGCAGCCCCGGAGGTTGCCCAGGACAGCGCATTTCCCTGACGATCGGTGATCGTGACAATGGTGTTGTTGAAGGACGCGTGAATGTGGGCGATGCCTTCTGCCACGTTCTTCTTGACCTTCTTGCGGACCCTTGCTGCCGGGGCGGTTGCTTTTGCCATGTTGGAGAATCCCTGAGCTCTGTTCGTTTACTTCGCTGCTGGTGCCGGAGTCGCGCCGCCGCTGCGCTGAATCGCCTTGCGCGGTCCCTTGCGTGTGCGCGCGTTGGTGCGGGTACGCTGACCGCGCGCCGGCAAACCGCGGCGATGCCTTGTGCCGCGGTAGCAGCCCAGGTCCATCAACCGCTTTATGCTCATCGTAACCTCGCGACGCAGGTCTCCCTCGACGGTGAACTTTGCGACTTGCTCGCGCAGCTTCTCCATGTCGTTGTCCGACAGATCCTTCATCTTGATCGAACCCTTGATGCCGGCGGCGGCGCAAATGGCGCGCGAGCGAGCGCGGCCGATGCCGTAGATCGAGGTCAGCGCGATTACCGCATGCTGATGGTTGGGAATGTTTACACCGGCGATACGAGCCATATGTCGTCCTGCGTCCTGTAAGTTATAGGTGCGTTTGCGCCGGTTAACCCTGGCGTTGCTTGTGCCGCGGATCCGTGCAGATCACGCGCACAACGCGATTGCGCCGGACAATCTTGCAGTTCCGGCACATCTTCTTGACCGATGCCTGTACTCTCATTTTCTGCTTCCTCTGTCTGCCATTCGTGGCGCCCTGTGCCCGGCCCTACTTCGCGCGGAAAACGATGCGCGCGCGTGTCAAATCGTAAGGCGTCAAATCCACCGTGACTTTGTCGCCCGGCAAGATCCGGATGTAGTGCATCCGCATTTTTCCGGAAATGTGTCCCAGTACCACATGGCCGTTCTCCAGCTTCACGCGAAACGTCGCATTAGGCAGGGTTTCCAGAATTTCTCCCTGCATCTGAATGGTTTCTTCCTTGGCCATGCTCCTCCGCTACCGAGTCGGGAACATCCCGCCCTTGAAGTTTGCCTTCTTGAGCAGGCTCTCGTACTGGTGCGACATAACGTACGCCTGCACCTGAGCCATGAAATCCATGGTCACGACCACGATGATCAGCAGACTCGTACCGCCGAAATAGAACGGTACATTCCATTTCACGATCAAAAACTCCGGCAGCAGGCACACCAGCGTGACGTAAATTGCGCCGGCCAGGGTCAGCCGCATGGTGATTTTCTCGATGTACTTTGCGGTCTGATCCCCGGGGCGAATTCCCGGAACAAACGCACCGCCTTTCTTCAGGTTCTCCGCGGTTTCCTTGGGATTGAACACCAAGGCCGTGTAGAAGAAGCAAAAGAAAATAATCGCCGATGCATACAACAATACGTAAATCGGCTGGCCGGGATGCAACGTGCCACTGATGTCGCGCAGCCAGGTCATGCTCTCGTTGCTGCCAAACCAGCCGGCCAGCGTGGCCGGGAACAAGATGATGCTGGAGGCAAATATCGGCGGAATGACGCCCGACATATTCAGCTTCAACGGCAGATGCGAACTCTGCCCGCCATATACTTTTCTTCCAACCTGCCGCTTCGCGTAGTTCACCAGTATCTTGCGCTGGCCACGCTCCACGAACACCACGAAACCGGTCACCAGTATCGCGCCCACCAACAGGAGCAGAACCAGAGGAATTGAAAATGCCCCCGTGCGCGCCAGCTCCAGCGTGCCGCCGATCGCCCGCGGAAAGCCTGCCGCAATCCCGGCGAAAATGATCAGCGAAATCCCGTTGCCTATGCCCCGCTCGGTGATCTGCTCACCCAGCCACATCAGGAACATGGTTCCCGTTACCAGTGTCACCACCGTCGTGAAACGGAACGCGAGTCCCGGATCGATCACCAGCCCGCGCTGCGATTCCAGCGCGATCGCGATTCCCAGCCCCTGGAAAGTCGCCAGGAACAGCGTACCGTAGCGTGTGTACTGCGTGATCTTGCGGCGGCCCGCCTCGCCTTCCTTTTTCAGCGCTTCGAGCGTCGGCGAAACCACGGTCAGCAGCTGCATGATGATCGAGGCGGAAATATAAGGCATGATCCCCAGCGCGAAGATGGTGAATCGCGACAGCGCACCACCCGAGAACATGTTGAACATGTCCAGGATGCCGCCCTTCTGCGCCTTGAAAAGTTCTGCGAGCTGTACCGGATCGATCCCGGGCACCGGAACGTGCGCGCCGATGCGGTACACGATCAACGCGCCCAGCAGAAACAGCAAACGGCGCTTGAGATCGCCGAATTTGCCCATTCCGATCAGAGATTTTTCCGCCAAGCTCTAGCCTTCCACGCTGCCGCCGGCCTTTTCGATCGCCGCGCGCGCACCCTTCGTTACCAGCAACCCGCGCAATTTCACTTTGCGCTTGATTTCTCCGTTAAGTATCACCTTGGCCGAGAGCGCCGCATTCGGCACCACGCCAGCCTGCTTCAAAATCAGAATGTCGATGTCGTCCACCTTGAGTTTGTCCAGCGACGACAACCTCACCTCTGCGCTATCGCCTTTGGTAAGCGAGACGAAACCGCGCTTCGGCAGCCGCCGGTGCAGTGGCATCTGACCGCCTTCGAAGCCAACTTTATGGAAGCCGCCCGAACGCGCCTTCTGGCCTTTGTGCCCACGGCCGGCGGTCTTGCCCATTCCGCTGCCGATGCCGCGGCCGACACGCTTTTTCGCATGCTTGGCCCCTGCAGCCGGTTTAATCTGATTCAAACGCATTTAGGCCTCGCACTTCACCAGGTAACTCACCTTGTTGATCATGCCGCGCACGGCCGGCGTGTCTTCCAGCTCAACCGTATGGTTGATGCGCCGCAGACCCAGGCCACGCACCGTCGCGCGATGGCTCTCGCGCGTCCCCACCACGCCGCGCACCAGCGTGACCCTGACGGTCTTGCCGGATTTTTTTGCCGTTACTTTCTTCTTGGCCATGATTTCTTCTCGCACCGTCAACCCAGGATCTCTTCGACCGTCTTGCCGCGCTTCGCCGCGATCTCGGATGCGGTGCTCATGCCTTGCAATCCGTTGATCGTGGCGCGAACCACGTTATAGGGATTCGTCGAACCGAGGCACTTGGCCAGGACGTTGGTCACGCCCATGACTTCGAAAATCGCCCGCATGGGTCCGCCGGCGATGATCCCGGTTCCTTCCGATGCTGGCTGCATGAACACCTTCGCCGAGCCGTGATGGCCGACAACGGCGTGCTGCAGCGTGCCGTTTTTGAGACTGATCTTCACCATCTTGCGGCGCGCCTCGTCCATGGCTTTCTGCACGGCCACCGGCACTTCCCTGGCCTTGCCCTTGCCCATGCCGATACCACCATCGCCATCACCCACCACGGTCAGGGCCGCAAAACCAAGTATGCGACCGCCTTTCACCACTTTGGTGACGCGGTTGACCGACACCATCTTTTCGCGCATGCCATCGCTGCGATCTTCGTTCTGCTGTTGCATTCTGGCCATGGTTGTTATGTCCTCAGAACTTCAATCCGGCCTCGCGCGCTGCTTCTGCAAGCGCCTTGACGCGGCCGTGATACTTGAATCCTGCGCGGTCGAATGCGACCTGCTCCACGCCCTGCGCCTTCGCCTTTTCGGCGATGCGCTTGCCAACTATGGCGGCGGCCTTGACGTTGCGGCCGTTGCCGGCTTCCTTACGCACGTCCGCCTCCAGTGTCGAAGCCGATGCGAGCACCTTCGAGGTGGGGTCGATCACCTGGGCGTATATATGGTCATTGGACCGATACACTGCAAGCCTCACCGCCTTCAGTTCTGCGATCTTTGCGCGAGTCTGGCGGGCACGGCGCATGCGCGATTGCTTCTTGTCAATCATGGTCGTCGGCTCCGTTACTTCTTCTTGGTTTCTTTCAGCACGACCCGTTCGTCGGAATAGCGCACGCCTTTGCCTTTATATGGCTCCGGCGGACGGTAGCCGCGTACTTCCGCCGCCACCTGGCCGACGACCTGCTTGTCGATGCCTTTGATCAATATTTCAGTCTGTGCCGGTGTTTCCACCTTGATGCCTTTAGGCATCTGATGCACCACGGGATGAGAAAAACCCAGTGTCAGGTTCAGTTTGTCGCCCTGCGCCTGGGCGCGATAACCCACCCCGACCAGTTGCAGCCTTTTTTCGTATCCTTTTGTCACGCCCTGCACCATGTTCGACACCAGCGATCTCAGGGTGCCGGACATTGCGTTGGTCTGGATCGATTCGTCGCGCGCCTTGAAAACGATCTGGTCCGCTTCCCGCGTGACTTCGACAGTTTCCGACAACCGTTGCGTCAGCGTTCCCAGCGGCCCCTTGACAGAAATCTTGTCCGGCGCGACCGTCACATCCACGCCCTTGGGCAGGACAACGGGAAGATTACCAATGCGAGACATCTCGTTTTGCTCCTAACCGGTTACGCAACGATGCACAACACTTCACCGCCGACGCCGGTCTGGCGCGCCTTGCGATCGGTCATGACACCCCGGGAGGTGGACACGATGGCCACCCCTAATCCGTTCATGACTTCCGGAATATCGTTGGCCGGCTTGTAAATGCGCAGGCCCGGACGGCTCACCCGTTCGATGCGCTCGATCACGGGACGACCTGCGTAGTATTTCAAACCGATCTCGAGGTATTGCTTGGTGCCTTCACCGCGAACCGCGAAGTCTTCGATATAGCCTTCGTCCTTGAGAACCTTGGCGATCGATATCTTGAGTTTGCTCGTAGGTACGACAACCGACGTCTTTTCCGCAGTCTGAGCGTTGCGAATTCGCGTCAGCATGTCGGCAATGGGGTCACTCATGCTCATCCGGAGTCTCCTGCTACCAGCTTGCTTTGGTCACGCCGGGAATCTCGCCACGCATGGCGATTTCGCGCAGCTTGTTGCGGCCGAGGCCGAACTTGCGGAATACCCCGCGGGGGCGCCCGGTCAGGGCGCAGCGATTGCGCAAGCGGACGGGGCTGGCGTTGCGCGGCAGCCTGCCCAGTTTGTCGCGTGCTTGAGTGCGGTCCTCGTCGGATGCTTTGCTGTTGTTGATGATCGCAAACAGCTCGGCGCGCCTGACGGCAAATTTCTTCACTGTCGCGCGGCGCTTCTTGTCTCGATTGATCAGAGCGGTCTTTGCCATGACGGCCTCAGTTCTTGAAAGGGAACTTGAATGCGGCGAGGAGCGCACGCGCTTCCTCGTCGGTCTTCGCTGTCGTTGTTATCGTAATGTTCAATCCCCTGAGCACGTCGATCTTGTCGTACTCGATCTCCGGAAATATGATCTGTTCCTTCACGCCCAGGTTGAAATTGCCGCGGCCGTCGAAGGATCGCGCGGAGATGCCGCGGAAGTCGCGAATGCGTGGAATCGCAATGGATACCAGACGGTCGAGGAACTCATACATGCGCCCACGGCGCAGAGTGACCATGCAGCCGATGGGATAGTCCTTGCGGATCTTGAAACCTGCAATTGACTTCTTCGCCTTGGTGACCACCGGCTTCTGGCCGGCGATCTTGATCATATCGCCGACGGCGTTCTCGAGAATCTTCTTGTCGTTCACTGCCTCGCCGACGCCCATGTTCAACACAATCTTGTCGACGCGCGGGACTTGCATGGCCGTCTTGTAGCCGAACTGCTTCATCAAGGCCGGTACCACCGCATCGCGGTAGTGAGTCTGCAGACGCGCCGCCTGCAGGGGGGCGGACGCGGCTGCGCTTTTCCGGGGAGCTGCTGCCTTTGCCTTTGCCATATCTTCCTCTTACGCGTCCAGCATCTCGCCGTTCGACTTGTAGATCCGTACGCGGCGGCCGTCATCGAGGCGTTTCATTCCGATTCGATCCGCCTTCTGTGTCGTGGGGTTGAACAACGCCACATTCGAAACGTGGATCGGCATCTCCTTGCTGACTATGCCGCCGGTGGTGCCTTTCATTGGATTGGGCTTCTGGTGTTTCTTGACACTATTGGCTCCTTCCACCAGAAGGAAGTCGTCGCCCAGCACCCGCAACACCGCGCCGCGTTTGCCCTTGTCCTTGCCGGTGATGACGATGACGTTGTCGCCCTTGCGAATCTTGCGCATGATCGATCCTTACAATACTTCCGGAGCAAGCGACACGATTTTCATGAAACGCTCGGTACGCAACTCACGGGTGACAGGTCCAAAAATGCGCGTGCCGATCGGCTCGAGCTTGGCGTTGAGCAAGACCGCCGCATTGGAATCGAACTTCACCAGCGAGCCATCCTGACGGCGCACGCCGGTGGCTGTGCGCACCACCACGGCGTTGTAGATCTCGCCCTTCTTGACGCGTCCGCGCGGCGCGCAATCCTTGATGCTTACCTTGATGATGTCACCGATGCCTGCATAGCGACGCTTGGAGCCGCCAAGCACCTTGATGCACATTACCGAGCGCGCACCGGTGTTGTCGGCCACGTCGAGCCTGCTTTGCATTTGAATCATTTGCTTCTCTCTCCAACTTCGCCTGCCTCTTGTCGCTGGGTCGGCAGACCAGTTTTGGAACCCGTCCGGGTCAGATCGGGGCGCCACGAGGCGCTCCGGGAAAAAGGCGGCATTCTAGGGAAAAAATGCCGCCACGGCAAGGGGCTAGATCTCTTCCTTGGCCTTTTCAACCAATTTCACGACTTTCCACGCCTTGGTCTTGGAAATCGGCCTGGTTTCTTCAATCTGCACCAGGTCGCCAGGGTGAAACTCGTTCTTTTCATCGTGCGCGTGATATTTCTTGGAGCGGCTAACAAACTTGCCGTACAGCGGATGCTTGACCTTGCGCTCCACAAGGACCGTCACGGTCTTGTTCATCTTGTCGCTTGTTACCCGCCCAGTCAGCTTGCGGGGCGTGGAGATGGCTGTCTGCTCGTTCATGCTTTCTTCGCCTTTTCGCCGATCAGCGTGCGCGCGCGTGCGATGTCGCGCCGCACTTTCTTGATTTCGCTGGTGTTCGTGAGCTGCTGCGTGGCCAGTTGCATGCGCATCGCAAACTGTGCTTTCAGCAGCTCGTTGAGTTCTTTGCCCAGATCGGCATCGGACTTCGACCGCAGTTCACTCGCCTTCATCGTTTATCCCACCTGTCTGATTACAAACGTGGTCTGGATCGGTAGCTTGGCCGCCGCCAGGCGAAATGCCTCGCGCGCCAGCGTCTCGTCGACACCATCCATCTCGTAGAGCACTTTGCCGGGCTGGATTTCCGCGACGTAGTATTCCGGATTACCCTTGCCGTTACCCATGCGCACTTCGGCCGGCTTCTGGGAAATCGGCTTGTCCGGGAAAATTCGAATCCAGATCCGGCCGCCGCGCTTGATATGACGAGTCATCGCGCGGCGGGCAGCTTCGATCTGGCGGGCGGTCAGCCGCCCGCGGCCGATTGCCTTGAGGCCGAACTCGCCGAAGCTGACCTTCGCGCCGCGCGTCGCCACGCCGGTGTTGCGGCCCTTCTGTTCCTTGCGATACTTCCTTCTAGCTGGTTGCAGCATTCTTGGCTCCTCGTCTTGCTTTCCGCTCGGGCTCGGGAGCGGGAGCGGTCAACGGCTGTTCGCCGCGGCCAAGCACTTCGCCCTTGAACACCCAGACTTTGATGCCGATCACGCCGTAGGTGGTCTTCGCCTCTGAAAATCCATAGTCGATGTCGGCACGCAGGGTATGAAGCGGCACGCGGCCCTCGCGATACCACTCGGTGCGGGCGATTTCGATCCCGTTCAACCGCCCGGCGCTCATGATCTTGATGCCCTGCGCGCCAAGGCGCATTGCGTTCTGAATCGCACGCTTCATGGCGCGACGGAACATGATGCGCTTTTCGAGTTGCTGCGCGATCGAATCGGAGATCAATTGCGCGTCCACTTCCGGTTTGCGGACTTCCTCGATATTCACGTGCACCGGTACACCCATGAGTTTCTGCAACTGGCCGCGCAGATTTTCGATGTCCTCGCCCTTCTTGCCGATCACGACGCCCGGCCGGGCGCTGTAAACGGTGATCTTGGCATTCTTGGCCGGCCGCTCGATGATGACTTTGCTGACTGCCGCGTGTGCCAGCTTCTTCTTCAGGAAATCGCGCACCTTGATGTCTTCCTGCAGCATGGCCGGGAAATTCTTGCTGTTCGAGTACCAGCGAGAGGTCCAATTGCGCTGGACAGAAAGCCGGAATCCTATCGGGTGAATTTTCTGTCCCATGTTTACTCCTTGTCCCCGACGGTGAGATAGATGTGGCAGGTCGGCTTGGTAATCTTGAATCCGCGTCCCTTGGCACGCGGCATGAAGCGTTTGAGACTCGCGCCCTGCTCAACATGGATGACTTTGACGTTCAACTCGTCGATATCGGCGCCGTCGTTATGCTCGGCATTGGCGATCGCCGACTCGAGCACCTTTCGAATGATCTTGGCGCCTTTCTTGGGACTGAAGGCCAGCAGATTGAGCGCCTTGTCGACCGGCATTCCGCGAATCTGGTCGGCGACCAGCCGTCCTTTCTGGGCCGACAGCCGCACGCCGCGCAATATTGCAGATGTTTTCATCGTCATATCTCCTGGTCGCCTTTACTTCTTCGGCGCCGAAGTTGGGGTCACGACCGCTTTCTTGTCGCCGGTATGGCCCTTGAAGGTGCGGGTCAGCGCAAATTCGCCGAGCTTGTGTCCGACCATGTTCTCGCTGATGTAAATGGGCACATGCTGGCGGCCATTGTGAATCGCGATGGTCAGCCCGACGAAATCGGGAAGGATGGTCGAGCGGCGCGACCAGGTCTTGATCGGGCGCTTGTCTTTGGCCGCACGCGCTGTATCCACCTTCTGCACCAGATGGTGATCGACGAACGGGCCTTTCTTGACGGAACGTGCCATATGTCCTTACCTTTATTTGCCGTGGCGATTACGCACGATCATGCTGCGCGTGCGCTTGTTGCGGCGGGTCTTGTAACCCTTCGTTGGTGTTCCCCAGGGACTCACCGGATCGCGGCCGGCCGCGGTCTTGCCTTCGCCGCCACCATGCGGATGGTCGATCGGGTTCATCGCGACGCCGCGAACCGTCGGACGCTTGCCGCGCCAGCGCACTCTGCCGGCTTTGCCGATGGATTCGAGGTTGTGTTCCTCGTTGCCGACTTCGCCGATCGTGGCGCGGCAATCGACGTGTACCTTGCGGATCTCGCCGGAGCGCAGCCGCAACTGGGCATAGACGCCTTCGCGTGCCAGCAACTGCACCGAAGTGCCGGCCGCACGCGCCAATTGCGCACCCTTGCCCGGCTGCATTTCTATGCAATGAACCGTGGAGCCGACCGGAATATTACGCAACGGCAGGGTGTTTCCCGGCTTGATGGGAGCTTCCGAGCCATTGATGATTTCCTGACCGACGGTAATGCCCTTCGGGGCGATCACGTACCGCCGTTCGCCGTCGGCGTAACACAGCAATGCAAGAGTAGCGCTTCTGTTCGGGTCGTATTCGAAACGTTCGACCTTGGCCGAGATGCCGTCCTTGTCGCGCACGAAGTCGACGATACGATAGTGCTGTTTGTGGCCACCGCCCTGATGACGCGTCGTGATATGGCCGCTGTTGTTGCGGCCTGCGCGCTTGCTCTGCTTTTCGATCAGCGCGGCAACAGGCTTGCCCTTGTGCAGATGCGGGTTGACGACCTTGACGAGTGCCCGCCGGCCCGGCGATGTCGGTTTGACTTTGACCAGTGCCATTACTTGGTCTCCCCTGCTGCGAAATTGATCTCCTGGCCCGGTTTCAGGCAGACATAGGCCTTCTTCCAGTGGCGCCGCCGGCCAATGAAGCGGCCGAAGCGTTTTTCCTTGCCCTTCACATTGGCCACTTGCACGCTCTCGACCTGCACTTTGAACAGCAATTCCACCGCAGCCTTGATCTCAGGCTTGGTGGCGTCCGCGGCAACGCGGAAAATTACCTGTTCGTTCTTGTCGGCGACATAGGTGCTCTTTTCCGATACCACCGGGGCGAGCAGCACCTGCATCAGGCGCTCCTGATTGAAACGAGCCTGATTGCTGGCGTCCTGTTTGACGGCGGCCTGTTTGGCAGCGGTTGCATTCATGCCAGCATCTCCTCGATCTTGGCGACCGCGCCTTTGGTTATCAGCGTGTTTTCGAATCGCAACAGACTGACCGGATCGGCCTGCTTCGGCTCGATCACGAGGATATTCGGCAGATTGCGCGCCGACAGGATCAGATTCTCGTCGAGCTTGTCGGTGATGATCAGCACGTTCTGCAGTCCCATTTCCCTGACCTTCTGCGCGAGCAGCTTGGTCTTGGGCGAAGCCAGGGAGAAGTTCTCCACCACGGCCAGCCGTCCGTCGCGCGCGAGTTGCGACAGTATCGCGGACAGTCCGGCACGAAACATCTTGCGATTGACCTTATGGGTAAAGTTCTCTTCCGGGCTGTTCGGAAAAATCTTGCCGCCGCCGCGCCACAACGGACTCGAGGCCATCCCCGCGCGCGCCCGGCCTGTGCCTTTCTGGCGCCACGGTTTGCGGGTGGATTTGGCGATGTCGCTGCGGCCCTTTTGGGCGCGCGTACCCAGGCGTCCGTTCGCCATATAAGCCGTCACGACCTGATGCACGAGAGACTCGTTATATTCGCGGCCAAACAATTCGTCCGACGCCTTTACGCTGGCGGTGGACTGACCCTTTGCGTCGATCAGCTTCAATTCCATCACGCCCTCGCCTTCACGGAAGGATGCACCACCAGGTCCCCGCCTTCGGAACCAGGCACGGCACCCTTGATGAGCAGCAGTTGACGCTCAGCGTCGATGCGCACGATCTGCAGCTTCTGCGCTGTGCGCTTTACTGCGCCGAGGTGACCGGACATGCGTTTGCCAGGGAAGACGCGACCCGGATCCTGCGCCATGCCGATGGAGCCGGGAACGTTGTGCGAGCGCGAATTGCCGTGGCTCGCCCGGTTCGAGCGAAAGTGGTGGCGTTTGATGACGCCGGCAAAACCCTTGCCGATCGTCATGCCGGTCACATCCACCAGCTGGCCGACTTTGAATATATCCACGCCGATCTGCCCGCCAACCTTGAAATTGGCAAGTTGATCGGGCTCGACGCGAAATTCACTGAGCATGTGCCCAGCCTCCACGCCCGCCTTGGAGAAATGCCCGGCAGCGGGTTTGCGCACGCGGCTGGCGCGACGCTTGCCGAACGCGACCTGGATCGCGGCATAACCGTCGGTTTCCGGCGTCTTGATCTGGGTCACGCGATTGTTCGACACGTCGACAACGGTCACCGGGACGGCATCGCCGTCATCGGTAAACAGTCTCGTCATGCCGATCTTGCGACCGACAAGTCCTAAGCTCATTTTTGTTTCCCTTTAACTTAAAGGGGCCGGTTGCAATTGACCGGCCGATCTATTTTTAACCGGGTATCCCGGAGTACCACGCTTTACATCTTTACAGCTTGATCTCCACGTCCACCCCCGCGGGCAGATCGAGTTTCATCAGCGCATCGACGGTCTTGTCCGTTGGGTCGATGATGTCCATCAATCTCAAATGCGTGCGTATCTCGAACTGATCGCGCGAGGTCTTGTTCACGTGCGGACTGCGCAACACGTCGAAACGCTCGATGCGGGTGGGTAGCGGAACGGGGCCCTTGACCACCGCGCCAGTGCGCTTCGCGGTCTCGACGATTTCGATCGCCGACTGGTCGATCAGCCGGTAATCGAAGGCTTTCAGGCGAATGCGGATTTTCTGGCTTTGCATTTGTGCTTTCTATTCCAGTATTTTGGCGACGACGCCGGCGCCCACGGTGCGTCCGCCTTCGCGAATGGCAAAGCGCAGCCCCTCTTCCATCGCGATGGGCTGGA
>Ga0207689_10000298_pt1 | contig 45353 bp, 49 predicted proteins | sample KBSMisM52_FD_184312 | JGI IMG/M metagenome (GOLD analysis project Ga0207689, IMG submission 184312) | Miscanthus rhizosphere microbial communities from Kellogg Biological Station, Michigan, USA - KBS Miscanthus M5-2 (SPAdes) (version 2) | ecosystem: Host-associated > Plants > Roots >...
GAGGATGTCCTTGGGAATTTCCTTGAAATAGGTGAAGAGCATCCAGACGACGATCGGCAGGTTGCCGAGACACAGGATGAAGACCAGGCCCGCGCGCGTATCGAGCAGCCCGAAATCCCGGTAGATCAGATAGATCGGAACCAGGACTCCGACGGGCGGCATCATCTTGGTCGAGAGCATCCAGAGCAGGACATCCTTGGTCCGCTTCGTTGGGGCGAATGCCATCGACCAGGCCGCCGGGACAGCGATCAGCATGGCGATCAGCGTGGATCCTCCCGCGACGACGAGCGAATTGAGCGCGTGATGCAGGTAGTCGCTGCGCTCCTGCACGGTCGCGTAGTTCTCCGTGGTCCAGTGAAACAACAGGAACTTGGGCGGCATGGAGAACGCATCAAGTTCGGTCTTGAAGCTGGTCAGGACCATCCACAGGATCGGCAGGAAAATCAAAAAACCGAAAAACCAGGCCGCGGCCGTCGATACCCAAACCCGTCTTGAAGTTACCTTGCGTGCCATCGCTATGCCTCCAGATTTCGCCCGATGACCCGCACCAGGAAGAAGGCCACGATATTGGCGATGACAACCGCAACCAGCCCGCCGGCAGAGGCGTTGCCGACGTCGAACTGGATCAGCGCCTGCGCGTAGATCAGGAATGCAAGGTTGGTGGTCTGCAGACCCGGACCACCGCCGGTCGTGACGAAGATTTCGGCGAACACCGTCAGCAAAAATATCGTTTCGATCAGGATCACCACCGTGATCGGACGCGCGAGGTGCGGCAAGGTGAGATAGATGAACTTCGAAAGCGCGCTCGCGCCGTCCATCTCGGCCGCTTCCTTTTGTTCCTCGTCCTGGGATTGCAGCGCCGTCAGCAATATCAGGGTGGCAAAGGGCAGCCACTGCCAGGCGACAATCAGGATCACCGCGAGCAGAGGCGCATCGGTGAACCAGTCGATCGGTGTCAGGCCCAATGACATCGCGACCCAGGCGAACAGCCCGGAGACCGGATGCATCAGCAGGTTTTTCCAGACCAGCGCGCTCACGGTCGGCATCACGAAGAACGGCGCGATCACCATCAGTCGAACGATACTGCGCCCGAGCACCGGCTGGTCGAGCAACAGCGCAAGCGGTGTACCGAGCAGGATGGTGATGGCCAGTACCGAGCCGACAAGCACCAGGGTGTTCCGCAGCGAGGTCAGAAACGCAGGGTCCGTGAGAAAATATCGAAAATTCTCCAGTCCGACGAAGCGCTCCGATTCCGCATCCATCAGGGTGTAATGGAGCGTCGAAAAATAGATCGTCATCGCCAGCGGGACGATCATCCAGATGAACAGCAATGCGACCGCGGGCGTCAGCAGGGTCCGTCCGAGAACCTGTGTCTGCTGGGTCGCCATCACCGCCTCCGCTTACCCTAGGGAAACTCGATGAGACTGCCGTCCGGCCGTTCACCGGACCGGGCGGCAGTCAGTTTGCGGCTTGTCGGGAGGAGGTCGCCGCGGAGATCGACGCGATCGCGCTACTTGATATAGCCGGCGCGCTTCATTTCACGCTCCGTCGCCGATTGGGCCGCAGCGAGCGCCGCGTCGACCGTCGATGAGCCCGCCAGCGCGGCCGAGAATTGCTGCCCGACCGTGGTGCCGATACCCTGAAATTCCGGAATCGCTGCGTATTGTACCCCGACATAAGGTACCGGCTGCACCGTCGGCTTGTTCGGATCGGCCGCGTCGATCGACGCCAGCGTCAGCTTTGCGAACGGCGCGACCTTCAGGTACTCCGGATTTTGATAGAGCGAGGTTCGCGTGCCGGGGGGAACGTTGGCCCAGCCCTCTTTCGACGCGACCAGCTTGGTGTAGTCCTTGCTGGTTGCCCAGGCGATGAATTTTTCCGCGGCAGCGACCTTCTTCGAACCCGCCGGGATCGCGAGATTCCACGCCCACAGCCAATTGGCGTTTTTGCCGAGCCCCGCATTCGGCGCGAGCGCAAAGCCGACCTTGTCGGCAACCTTGGAATCCTTGGGGTTGGTCACGAAAGATGCCGCGACCGTGGCATCGATCCACATCCCGCACTTGCCGGAATTGAACAGCGCCAGGTTTTCATTGAAGCCGTTCGAGCTTGCCCCGGGGGGACCCGCCACCTTCATCAGATCGACATAGGTCGTGAGGGTCTTCTTCCATTCCGGCTTGTCGAACTGCGGCTGCCACTTCTCGTCGAACCAGCGCGCGCCGAACGAATTGGACATCGCCGTCAGCAGCGCCATGTTCTCGCCCCAGCCCGCCTTGCCCCGCAGACAGATGCCATAGACGCCACCATCCTTGTCGGTGAGTTTCTTTGCCGCATCGACCACGAAATCCCAGGTCGGCTTTTCCGGCATCGTCAATCCGGCTTTCTGGAACAGGTCGGTGCGATACATCACCATCGAACTCTCGCCGTAGAACGGCGCCGCATATAGCTTGCCGGAGACCGACACGGCGTCACTGATCCTGGGAAGCAGGTCGGCGGCGTCGTAATCGGATCCGAGGTTGTCGAGCGGCACGAGCCAGTTCTTCTTGGCCCAGATCGGGACTTCGTAAGTACCGATGGTGAGCACGTCGAACTGACCGCCCTTGGTTGCGATATCGGTTGTGACGCGCTGGCGCAGGACGTTCTCTTCGAGCGTCACCCACTTCACGGTCACGTCGGGATTTTTGGCGGTGAACTCGTTCGTCAACGCCTGCATCCGGATCATGTCGCCGTTGTTCACGGTGGCAATGGTCAGGGTTGTCTGTGCAATGGAGGGGGCTGAGCCCAACAGGGCAGCCGCGCCCAGCAGGGCGCTGAGGACGTGTTTCACGGGAACCTCCCAGATTTGGCTGTGAGCATATGCTCCAGCCTTGCACTTATGTTCACATCACTCAGTGTGCTTGTCAACATCGAGCTGAGGTGGTTGACAGCCCTTTTAACCAGCAAATTACGGGGATATGGCCATTCCCCGGCGTTGGCCAGTTCAGGCGAGTCCTATTGAATGTTTTGAGTTGTTGCCCGATATACGGGTATATATTCTAAAATCTAGGATTTAAGCGCGAAAGCATGCGATGACCGACCCCGATCTCATTATCTTCGATTGCGACGGCGTGCTGGTCGATAGCGAAGTATTGAGTTGTCGCTGCCTTTCAAATGTCTTGGCGGGTTACGGTGTCAGTCTTGGCCTGGACGAAGCGCTCGATCTGTTCCTTGGACGAAGCGTGACTGCAGTTCGCGAGCACTACCAGGCATTGGGGCGATTGCTTCCGGACCAGTTCCCGGCCGAATTGAAAGCAGGCGTTCGCACTGCGTTTCTGTCCGGGCTTTGCCCGATTGAAGGCGTAAAACGCGTGGTGGAGGAATTGCAAATTCCACACTGCGTGGCCTCGTCCAGCGATCTGGATCGAGTATCCTTCTCACTTTCCCTGACCGGCCTCGCACCGCATTTCGACGGCCGGCTGTACACCTCGCAAATGGTGGAACGCGGAAAGCCTGCGCCCGATCTCTTCTTGCACGCGGCCGAAAACATGCGCGCAGACCCTCGCCGGACCTTGGTGATCGAAGACAGCGTCAGCGGTGTGACGGCGGGCAAGGCCGCCGGCATGACCGTCTGGGGATTTGTCGGAGGCAGCCACTATCAATCGCGTGACGGCAAGGCCATCCTCGCCGCAGCGGGGGCCGATCGCGTGTTTGCACGAATGGCGGATTTTTGGCGAGCCGATGGATAGGGTTTGATGGCAGCGTCCGATAACGACAAATCGCGCCTGGACGAAGCCGCACGCGCCGGCTGGCTCTACTTCATTGCCGGCCACACGCAGGACGAAATCGCCAGGATGCTACAGGTTTCGCGGGCCTCGGCCCAACGCCTTGTCTCGCTGTGTCTCGCCGAGCGCCTGATTACATTCCGGCTTGAACATCCCATCGCGGCGTGCATGGAACTGGCCGCGCGTCTGAAGGAGTTGTTTCACCTCGCCTACTGCGAAGTGGTTCCGACCGATCCGGCGGCGCCGCTCTCGGCAGCCGGGATTGCGGAACGTGCCGCCAACATCCTGGAATCCACGCTGCGCGCCGAGAAGCCTGCAATTGTGGGCCTGGGCACGGGGAGAGCCGTGCGTGCGGCCGTCGAGCGCGTTTCGCCGATCGACTGCCCCAACCACCAGATCGTGTCGCTGGTCGGAAACATCTCGGCCGACGGCTCGGCGAGCTTCTTCGACACCGTCGGTCGGCTCGCAGATCGCACCAAGGCGCGTCACTATCCCATGCCGCTGCCGTTTCTGATGTCGTCCGAGCGCGAACGTAACCAGATGCTGCAGATTGATCCCATTGCCAAGGTGCGGGCCGTCGCCGCCAAGGCTGACCTGCGCCTTGTCGGAATCGGACAGATGGATCAGCGCGCGCAAGTGCACGTCGACGGCTTTGTCACGCGCGAGGAACTCCTTGAAATGATGCGGCTGGGCGCCGTTGGCGAGCTGACGGGTTGGGCGTTCGACGCACAGGGCAGCATTATCAAGGGAGGCACCAACGCCCGCCTGACCAGCATTCCGCCGCAGGTCCCCGCCGAGGCCCTGACCATCGGAGCGGCGGTCGGCCCTGCCAAGGTTGCGGCGATCAGGGCGGCGTTGAAGGGTCGGCTGGTCAACGGCTTGATTACTGACGAGGCGACCGCAGGTGCTATCCTGAAGTAGCAAGGAAAAAGCAGCTGGCGAGCGCCGGCTGCATCGTACGCAGATTCGACGTTGCAGACGCACGGGCTTCGCAAACTCCAGCCAACGATCGACGGCCTCCTGCCGAACGCCGACTGTGCTCCTGGCGATTGAGTCCGATGGCGAGTGGTGATTTCCAGCTGGCTCATGCAAGCAGATGAGACATCAAGGAGGCGCCGGCCAAGGGCGGCGAGCAAAATCGCAGAATTTTGGTAGCGAGAGACCGCTTCCGCCTCTCCTCACACGACGCAAATCTGCGATATTTTCTCCGATCGTCCGCCTGAAATCTCGGAAACCCTGTCAGGGGAGGTTCCGCCGATACCAACATTCGCTGATGGTTGCCGTTTGACGTGGAATTAGCCGCAGCGGGACCGACCAACTGTAACTTGGTTGGTCGAACCTGCCGCCCCTACGTACCGGACCCATTGCACATACTATTCCTACGAGCCGTGCTGACAGCCCACGCCTTCAAAGCGTCTATCCGAGGCCGGCGCGCCGCCGGACCGCTCGCATAGGTGGCCCTGGCTCCTCACGCTGTGTGCGGAAAGTCACTGCAGGCGCCCGAACATTTGATTGAAATTTTCCGGAGACTTTAGCGGCGCCGTTTACTCGAACTTTGCTCGTGGCGCTCTAGTCCCACGACCGAAAGTTTCTCATCCCCGAAACAGCGAAGCGCCGCCGCCACAGTGCGGTCAATCTTCCTGCCCAGTACCAACGGATCATTTGAGTGTTCATTCGTATCGCCAAGACTTGCGCAGCGACAGGCTCAATTGGATCAAGCTTTGTCCGGCCTGAATGGAAATGAATCCAGAACGCGAATCGATCGAATTATTGGGCCAGATAGCGCGGACAGTGTGGTTTGAAGGGACTAAACACGGGCTGCGCGATCGCGAATGGATGGCGCTGCGTTTTCTATCCCGCGCCAACCGCTTCTCCAGGACGCCCTCGGCGTTGGCGAGTTACGTCGGCACGACCAGGGGCACCGCGTCGGTGCTCATCGACGAGCTTGAGCGGCTCGGATACCTGGAAAGGAAGCGTTCCGCCGAGGACAAGCGCTCGGTGATGCTGAGCCTCACGCAGAAGGGCAACAAAGTTCTGGTGCGCGACCCTGCCAATGTTCTCGTGGATGCGATTGCCACGCTCGATGCTGAAGGCAAGATCCGCCTTCGCGACGCGCTCCGGCATGTGCTGGATCAATGTGATGTGGTCGAGCAGAAACAGCATGCCGACGTTTGCAAACGGTGCATCTTCCTCAGGGAGGACCGCATGTCTACCGAGAGCAAGACGTCGGCGGAGTTCACCTGTCGCCTGTTTCGCGCAGCGATCGCAGAGGAAGAGATCGAATTGCTGTGCACCAGTTTCGAATATCACCGGCAATAGCCGGTGGTTACGGCGTCCCCTTGCGGGCAGAATAGATCGCTCCGCCGCTGGACAACACGACCAGGCGCCCATTCTCGGTTCCGATCTCCTCGATACGACCGAGCCCGGGCACTTGTTGTCCGAGAACGGCTTCGACGACACCATTCGGTCCCTGCAGGATAGCAACTCCCTCGTAAGCCTGGCGAACCGACCACCCCTTGACCGGCTTTCGAGCTGCCGGCGCGCGTTCGGGAGGAGACACCGAACCGGTGAACTCCGGGGCGGAAGCTGCCGACGCCATCAACGGCATCGAGGGGGCCGGCGGCTGAGGTTGCGAGGTAACCGGCGTCGGAACCTGTGCCTGCGACTGGGCAAGCCTGTCGAGCTTTGCTGTCGAGGACGAGCTTACCCGCTCGATGCGGTCGAGGTTCTCGGCGAACCGGCCGAAGCGATCGTTCGTCGCCTTGCTCGAAAGGTCGACGGCAGTGCGCAATCCATCGAGATTTTCCGAGACGCCCGCCACCTGCTTGCGCAGCTGGGCGACGGTTTCGCGCAACATCCTGATCTCGGCGTTTGCCGCGACGTTGGTTTGACCCGGCAGCGTGGTGAGGTAGGCGATCATGCCCGTGCAGGCGCTGACGACCAGACCCACGGCGACCGCCAAGGTCGCGAGCGGGGCGACCCAGGTCGGACGGGGCGCCGGGGGCTTGGCCACGATGATGGCCGGCCGTACCACCGCCGGCGCGGGTTTAGGTATCGCCATCTTTTCGAGGCGCGCCTTTGCGCGGATACGTTTCAACCCCTCGAGCGCCTCCTTTGCGCGAGCTTCATCGTTTGCTGTGGCCGTTGCGCCCTTCACGCCCGCTGCAGGCTCGGCGGCTCGCGTCAAGCCATCCTTCGGGTCGCGCGCCTCCGGAGCCTGCTTTGCCGCCCCGGAAAGATCTGAGGTCCTGATGGGACGAGCCTTGCCGTCGGACAACATATGAAATGCTCCGCTTCGAATCGATCATGCTGCGGCGAGGCTAGCTGCCGAAGCTTATCCGAAACCGGTGTCCAGCACGCCGTCCACCACACGCGGCGAGATCGACGGCCATCGTTCCGCCATGCGCAGCATGCAAAGGTGCTGCTCGAAAGCCACACTCCCGCCAAGATTGAAGAAATTTGGGCCGCGCGACGTCACCCGATTCAGGCTGCCGTACAGCGAGTATCCCCCCGGCGGCCGTTCCCGAATTGAAAAACAAATCAACGGCCCGGCCGGATAATATTGTTGAAAACAGCCTCAATTCCGCAGTTGCGAAGAAGGATCGAAGTCACGCAGGCAAATATACTTTGAAGACAAAACCAACTAGTGCGATCCAATTACGAAGAAGCGATCAGTAAAGAACAAACAGCAACAAGCTGGCTTACCAAAAGGTTCGTTTGGCGCGCTTGATAACGAATCGGCAACCGTTACGGTTTCAGGCAAGTGATTCTCGCCTGGTGGCGAGGAGATCGACACAGACCAGCGGTGTTCGGACACGATGAGCAACTTGGCGCAACTGTTCTAGATCGTTTCTCAAAAAGCTCCGCGAGGTGATCTGCAAAGCACCCGCCGAGCCCCACGTTGTAGCGTTCAGTATCAAAGTCGAAGTAGCAGGCCTGCAAGCGCAGGCACTGAATGCGTAAGGCTGCCTGCGAATAGCTCGAACAGAACAATCGTTCGCAGGAAGAATATCGTCAAACAGCATGGCTGCTAGTCCGGGTCCAGGCATAACAAAAACTTGCCGGCCGGCTTTCAGCGAGTCCGAAACAGGGGCAAAAGACTGATGTATATCATCGTTGATGACCGCGAAAATGTCGCTAACAGCTACGTTGGAGGGCTGGTTCGTGAAGGCGTTTCATCGATCGCCTTCTCCTCCAGCGAATTCTGGGACTGGCTGCAATCTGCCAACGAGGCAGACCTGGCAGCGGTCGACGCCTTCCTTGTGGGAGATTTCGACGCGCGCGGAAGCCTTCCGCGGGCAGTGCGCAGGCGATCGTCGGCCGCCATCATCGCCGTGAGCAGCCACAAGATGCTCAAGAACACGCTGGAGCTGTTCGAGGCCGGGGTGGATGACGTGGTGCATGCTCCGATCCATCTGCGCGAGATTCTCGCCAGAGCTGCGGCGATCGCGCGCCGCAGGATGAGCGATCTGCCGCGGCCATGCGAAACCCGTCTTCAGGTCTTCTTCAACGGCCGCGACCCTGAAATCGCGGGCAGTGCCCTCACCTTGCCTCGCCGCGAGCTGCGCATTCTCGAATATATGGTCGGCAACCACGGTAAATGGATCACCAAGACGCAGATATTCAACGCGGTCTACGGCATATTCGAGTCGACGTTCGACGAGAGCGTGATCGAAAGCCATGTGAGCAAGCTGCGCAAGAAACTTCGTGATCGACTGGGCTTCGACGTGATCGTGGCCCGGCGCTACGTTGGATATCGGCTGGATATTCCGGCGCGCGACGCCATCGAGGTGCCGATGCAGGATCTCGGCGATGTCGGCATGCTCCTCAACAGAGCCCATGCCCTGCCGGTGGCGTACTCCGCCGGCCGCTAGAGCGCGACGAGAGCCAAACGGATATCCTGGGCCCACGGATCAGACATCCGAAATAAGCCGACACCGGTTCTCCGCACGCTTCGGGCGAGCGGAGAACCGGCGCGTTTTCGGCCATGGACGGGGTTGGAAGTCTTGAGCCGGCGGCCCTGGACTGGCTCGGAGCACACCCACGCTACGGCTTCCGCTGGAATTCTTCCCTCGAGACGTAGTTGAAATCCTCAATGAGGACGTCCTGCACGATTTCGGCCTGCATACGCTCGTTGACGCGCTGCTTGATGGCTCCTGTGAGGATGGACAGATCGTAGCGGGCAAGCTTGCGGAAATCCAGACGCTCATCCGCATAGATCCTGCGGAAGGCTTCATCGACGACATAGGGCTCGGGCGGAACGGCGAGTTGATGCATGGTCTTCGCCTCGACCGTATAGGCGAACCGTGCAACGATATAGCCCTGTACCGCGCCGTTCTCGACCATTGGCACGCTCAGCACCCGTGTCTTCAGATGTTGCAGGCCTTCGAGATATTCGTCCTTCGCGGAGAGCGCGGTGCCATTTTCCTTCCAGTAGGCGACGGCATAGCTCGTCCCCGCCGTGAGAATGCATACCCAGAGCCCGGCCAGCACCAGCCTGATCATTTGCGGTCTCGCGCGGTCCGGGCATAGGTGCCGTCCGACTCGGCTTCCCTGATCGCCCTCACGATAATGGTGGCCACTTCGCGCACGGCGTCGTAGTGCATCTCCAGGATTTTCCGGTTTCGCTCGAGCTTCTGACGCAACCGCTGGACTTCCTCCGTGACCTCAGCCTCGCCGCCAAGATGCATCCGCGCCCGCATCAGGCGAACGAATTCCAGCATGCTCCGGCTCTTCCGCGCGCTAAAGTCGTCGAAGTCGATCTTCTTTCCGGTCTCGAGCGCGACCGTTTCCTCCTCCACCACGCTCTCTAATCGTCGGATCGCCGCCAGCAGGCCGTGCACATCATCCGATCTTGCGCCGTTGGCCTCCATGGCTTTGCCGCCCACATCCGGCACGTGCACGGGCAACGTCGTCCCATCCCGGCCTTCGATCTGGACGTCAAATGATTCGGCCATCACGGCCATCGCGCTGTTATCTATCTGCATTGGAAAATCCCCCAGCTTTCGAATCCGAAGCTCATCATCCCGCCTTTTGTGAATCGTCCCGCGCCGCCGGATGCGCGACAGCGAGTTGCTTGGCAATGCCAATGCCTTTGCCCTGCGCAAGCTGATTGCCGAGCTGTTCCGCCATCATCGACCGCCAGACGGTGCCGGCCGTTCCCTTTCCGAAAAGGTCCTCCGACTGCTTTGGAAGCATCGTCTCGACGAAGACCTGGAGAACGAAGGCCTCAAACTTGCGGTACACATCTGTCGGAGCTGACGCCTTGATCACCTGCACTGGCGCGGCCGCGTTCGGCGACCCCGGCTCGGATTGCACGGCCTTCGCCGTCGATTGATCCGCAGCCGCACGCGCCGTTGCAGCGGCCTTGCTGACCTCTGCGTCCATTGTGGCGGCGAAGCCGGCATCGGCGGACTTCAGGGCATCCAGTTTCGCGGTCGCTGCGCGTTGCGTCGCTGGATCCGCAGCCTCCAGGACGTCGAGAACAACATCAGGTGTGGGTGTCACGATCATTCTTTGAATCCAGTCAGCCGGTCGTCGCCGTCCGATCACGTACGGCGGCGTGCACACCTGTCATTTCCTCGAGCGCGCGCCTCTCCGCATCACGAAGGCTGGCGGCCGCGGCCGCCCTGGCGATCTGCTCGAGATGCTTCACACGGCGGTTTTCTGCCCGAACCTGGTCGAGCTGCCCGGATGCCCGGGCCTGAACCGCACGAGCCCCCGCGCCGGTCGTCGTCAAGCGCCGCGCGATCGATTCGCTGGACGACCCTGTCGGCAGCCGCATCTCATTGAGCGCCGTGACCAGATAGGCTTCCTCCTCCTGCAGGTTCTGCTGCTGTTGCCGCAATTGCGCGAGTTGCCACTCGGACAGCCGGAGTTGCAGCTTCATGAGCGAGACCATCCGACCAAGCTTTTCAGCGCGCGACTTCATGTCTGGTCAGTCCGCCGCCCAGGAAGAGACGCCGATCATGAACTGCGTCAGCAGCTCATCGCTCGTGAGGTAAAGCAGCAAGAACCCGCCAAACATGACAAAGGGCACCGAGATGAAATAGACGGGTATCGTCGGCGTCAGCTTGTTGATGAGGCCGATCGCGAGATTGACGATGACCGAGTAGACGACGAACGGACTGGTGATCCGCAGCGTCAGCACAAAAGCCTCCGAGAGACGATTGAGCAGCTGCGCCAGCGCCATGTCTCCGCCAACCTTGTCGCCGGGATGCCAGACATCATAGGAGTTCATCAGCCCCCGCAGCACCAGCCAATGCTGGTCCGTCAGGAAAAACAGCGTGGTGACGGCCGCCATGATCAGCGGCACCAGAGCCGGCGCCGGTTCGGCATCGCCGACCTGCGTCCCCGGGATTGTGCTCAGCCCGATCGCGTTCGTCGCGGCCGTTGCCATGGTCTGAAGCGCCAGAAAGAACACGCGCCCACCAAGGCCGATGACACTGCCGATCAGGAGCTCGGTGCTGATCAGCAGCGCCAGCCTGGGCGGCGAGGCGTCGGCCAGCAGTGGCCGAATTGTCGGTGCCAACAAGGGCGCGAGCGCGAAGCTGGTAACGATCGCGATGAACAGACGGACCTGGGGGGGAATGTTGAGGCTGGAGAATCCCGGCACCAGCATCAGGCAGGCGCCGATCCGGCAGAACACGATGAAAGTCGCCAGAACGCTGTCTGCGAGCCCGCTGATCACGAAACAGCCCCAAGCGATCTGATTTCAGTGCTGCGCGCGACCTCGACATGCGACAGGATCGGCAAGGTCGGGAATACCCGCTCCAGGATCATCCGGACATAGGGACGGGCTTCCGGGGTCACCGCCAGCACGACACTGGTTCCCGCTTCGGTGAACTTCCGGACCGCCGCGCTGGCTTCGGTCGCGAACTGCTCGATCAACCGGGGGTCCGCGTCGAATTCGACGACGTCACCCTTGGCGTCGCGCTTCAGGTTCTGGTGGAACGCGAGGTCCCAGCGATTGCCGAGACGAAGGACGTTCAGCACGCCGTTGTCGGAAAGATCGCCGCAGATCTGCTGTGCGAGGCGCATCCGGACGTGCTCGGCGACCTGTTCCGAACGCCTGACATGGGGCGCGATCTCGGCAATCGCCTCGAGGATGAGATGAAGATTCCGGATCGATACACGCTCGGCCAACAAGATCTTCAGGATAGCGAGCAAGCCCGAGTAGGAGATTTGCGACGGGCAGAGATCATCGACCAGACGCCTGTATTCCGGATCCAGCCGCTCCAGCAGGGCGCGCATATCCTTGTAGGACAGCAGCTGGGCGAGGTTTGCCCGGACCACCTCGCTCAGATGCGTGAGCAGCACCGACAGATTATCGACCGGCTTGCAGCCCTGTCGTTTGACTTCTTCCGTGAAGGCTTCCGTCACCCACAGCGCCTTCATGCCGAAGGCCGGCTCGATCACCTCGTCGCCGGGCACATCGGGCTTGCCGTCCTGGTCGACGAGTACGAGCACTTCGCCGAGCCGGAGCTGACCATGCGCCACCCGCGTGTCGTGAATCCGGATCTGATACCCCTTGGGATCGATCGACAGATTGTCGGTGAGCTTGATCTCCGGAATCACGAATCCATACTGCTTGGCAAATTTCCTGCGGATCTTGCTCACCCGATGGGCGAGCTCGTTGCGGGAGCCCAGGAGATGAACCGCAAGCTGGCTTCCCAGCAAAAGCTCGATCTCCGCGGTCTTGAGCGAGTCCTTGACCGTTTCCCTGGCCTCGGCCTCGGCCCGCTCGCCTGCCTTGTTCGCCTCCTCCTTCTGCTGCTCGGCCGCCCGTCTTTTCGGCAGCGAGTAACCCACAAATGCCATGACCCCGCCGAGCAGCGCGAACGGCAGCAGCGGCAGCCCGGGCATCAACGCCAGGACGAACATCATCAGGGCTGCTGCGGACACCGCGCGGGGATAGCCGCCGAGTTGCCGCAGCACCGCCTGCTCCGCCGACCCCCTGGTTCCGCCTTTTGAGACCAGCAGACCGGCGGAAAGCGACACGATCAGCGCCGGCATCTGCGACACGAGACCGTCGCCTACGGACAATTTGGTATAGACGTCGGCCGCCCGAGCGAGCGTCAGGCCATGATGCGTCACACCGATGATGATGCCGCCAAAGATGTTGATCGCCGTGATAATCAGGGCGGCGATGGCATCGCCACGCACGAATTTCGAGGCGCCGTCCATCGCGCCGAAGAACGCGCTCTCTTCCTCCAGTTCGCGACGCCTGCGCTGGGCTTCCTTGTCGTCGATCAGGCCCGCGGAGAGATCCGCGTCGATCGCCATCTGCTTGCCGGGGATGGCGTCCAGGGTAAAGCGGGCGCCGACCTCGGCGATGCGGGTCGCGCCCTTGGTGATCACGACGAAATTCACCGTGACCAGGATCGCGAAGATGATCAGCCCGATGACGAAATCGCCGCCCATGACGAACTTGGAAAAGCCCGCAACGACGTAGCCGGCGGCGTGTTCGCCCTCGCCGCCGCGCGACAGGATCAGGCGGGTGGTGGCGATGTTCAGGGCGAGCCGCAGGATCGTCGCGATCAGCAGCACGGTCGGAAAGGCCGAAAAATCAAGCGGACGCTGGATCCACAGTGCGACCATCAGGATCAGCGCCGACATCGCGATCGAAAACGCGAGGCCGAGATCGATCAGGATCGGCGGGATCGGCAGAAACAGGATCGTGAGCATGGTCACGATGCCGGTCGCGAAGAAGACATCCGCGCCAAGGCGTCGCTGGGCTGGGAGGGTAGCAGTGAGCGTATCGGCCATGGGTCACCGGCGGAAAATTCCGGTGTGCAATCTGCCGCGCAAAGCTTACGCGAGGGTGGCGGCGACGAGTTATAGCGTTTTCCAGCGAAGTGGGTACCGGTTCGCGTCAAGAAAACGCGTCAAAACAAGAATCTGGGGCCCCGTTCCGATTCAATCGGAACGGGGCCCCAGCCGATCAGAATCCGTGCTCGATCCGCGAATAGACCATCTCGGTGAACGTGGAGAGATGCGCGCCGATGAACGAGCCGGAGACGGCCACGACCAGGAGAATGACGATGATCTTCGGAACGAAGGTCAACGTCACTTCCTGGATCTGGGTCAGCGCCTGGATGAGGCCGATGACGGTGCCCACGAGCATCGCGGCGCCGACCGCGGGCCCGGAGGCGACGATGATGGTCCAGACCGCCGCCTGGACCATATCGAGGGCGTCCCTCTCGTTCATGACTGGCTGATCGTGAGGCCGGGCCCGACCGCGACTTTCGTGCCGTCTTCGAGCGTCGCGATGGAGCCGTCGCTATTGATGGAAATCGAAACGACCTTGCCGCTGAAGCTCGCGCCGGTCGAGTCGGTGAAGCTGACGGTCTTTCCGATCAGCCCGTCGGCTTGCGACAGCGACTGCGAAGACAGCAGCGCATCCAGCTTCGCGTTGGTCTGCATGGCCTGCTCGACCGTCGATAGCTGCGCGAACTGGCTCATATATTGCGCGGTGTCCATCGGATTGGTCGGATCCTGGTTCTTCATCTCGGCGACCAGGAGCTGCAGGAACGTGTTGTAGTCGACGCCGCTTTTCGACGTGGTATTGGAGGGCGGGGCCGCCGAGGATCTCGCCGCATCGGTCGCACTGGTGACGTTCATTTGCATCTCTCCGCTGTCAGGCAGCCTCGAATGGAAGATCGGTCGCGGTGCCGGACAGGATCCCTTGCTCCACCGGGAACAATGCCCGGATCCGCTTGAGCGCCTCGTAGTAGCGATCCGCCCCGACCAGATCGTCGATCGCCGCCAACCCCTCGAGCATCTCCTGGTTCTCGCACACCGCTTTCAGGGCGGCGTGATGCTGCCCATAGAGCCTGGTGGCATCCTGATGGTCCGTCGGATTCATCAGCATGAGCTGGACGATGAAATAGAGTTGCCGCAGCGCCGTGGTGGCGTCGGCCGCCTGCATGACCTGACCTTCCAGAAGGAACATCACGTCGTTGACGAGCTCGATCGCGACCTTCCGGTCCACGCGCAGCACCGCCCCGTTGACGTAGATCAGCTCTCCCGCCCGCAACGATATCTTCATTAAAGCGCGTCCCGGATCAGGCTGTTGATTTCGATGAGCCCCGTCACGTCATTCGACCTTTGCTCCCGCAGGCGGTCGGCCTCTTTGACGATCCACAGGCCGATCGAAATGATGTCGGCGCGCAGCTTGTCGGAAAACCCGTTTTCCGGATGCGCGAGGTCCTCGATGAGGATGGTCCATAGCCGCCGGATGTAGAGCAGACTTTGGATCAAATCCTCGTTGCTGAAGGGGCCTTTGCGAAGCCGCTCCAGCCGGTCGATGCCGAGACTGAGAGCCTGCCGCTCGCGCGCGCGCGCCTCCTGACCACTGTCTTCAACGACCGTCTCGTAGGCATCCCAAGTCATCTAGACCACTCTGCGCAGGAGGCTGAATGAGAGAGCAACGGCCGCATCCCTTCCTCAAAGATAATTGATGAGGCTGATCTTCTGCAGCCGTGCGGTAAGCGCGAGCGCCGTATCGATCTGGTTCTGCAGGGCATTGACGCGGACCGACGCCTCGGACGGATCGACCCCCTCCATGGCGACGACCTGCTGGTTGAGAATGTCGTTCTGGATCTTGAGCTTGCCCGTGGCGTTGGACACCCGCTGCTGGATCGCGCCGACGCTGCCGCCGAGCACAGCGAGGTCGTTGATGGCGCCGCTGACGAGACTGATGGCCTTGTCAACGACGGTCTGGAAGGTAGCCTGGCTGAGACCAGCGTTACCGAGATCGGTGAGCATCGTGTAAGCCGCTGCCAGCTTGCGGAAGCCCGGCTGGTTGGCACTCACGGACGTGTCGACGACCTCGGTCGTGGAGATACGGCTGGTCAGCGTTTCATCTGATGCAGACGACCAGTTGGCGTTCCAGGCCGGGCTTGCGAACTCGGCATCGAAGGTGGTGTCGAGAAAGTTTTGCATCTGGGCCGGGGTGATGGTGCTCACGTTCGCCGAGGATTGCGCGAAGCCGAAGGTCGCCAGAAAGTCCGCGTCGAGCGCATTCTTGCTGCTCGAGCCGGCCGTGTAGTTCGCAACCGGCGCGTTCTGCGTATCGAGGCCCGCGAACAGGAACGAGCCGTTATAGGAGACGTTGAGCGCGCCGATCAGATCCTGCAAATTGGCGGAGGCGCCCGGCAGAAGTATTCGCGCGCCGCCATCGGCGTCGCGCGCGGCGATCAGGCTCTTGAGGAACTCCTGGGCCGTCGTGCCGAGCTGGGTGATCCGGTTCTGGGTCACATCCAGGCGCCCCGCGACGAGCTCGTTGGTATCGACGATCTGATCGATGAAGCTCATCTCGGCGCGCAGCCCGACGTCACGCCCCGTGGCTGCGCCAAGCTGCAAGCCGGGATCAGCGAACCGGCCGGTGGTCGCTTCCTTGGACGCCTTGCTCAGCGCGCTCTGGTTGCTCGTGATGGAATGCCTGAGTGCCGAAGACAGCATCAGGGTCGAGATGTAGTTCGCGCTCATCATGGTCAGTTCACCGCCGCCAGCAGAGTGTTCAGCATGTCGTCGATGGCCGAAATGATCTTCGACGACGCCGAGAAGGTACGCTCGACCTGGAGCATCAGCGACATTTCGTCGTCCATGTTGACGCCGTTGACATTCGACAGCGCCGTATTGCTGCGGTCGAGCAGCGTATTCTGGTACTGGGCGCTGTCGTCGGCCGTCTTGCGCCGGTTTTCGATCCAGCTCGCCGACGACGAGGCGAAATCGATCACGCTCCCGCTCGGCTTGCCCTGAGCGGCGGCGTCGAACGGCTGCGGCGCATCCATGCCGTCGATGAGCTGTTGAAGTCGCGCCGAGAAGCCGGCCGTACCTGTGGTGTTGTAGTTGTAGGCGGCATTGCCGCTGATCGCGCCGTCTCGCAGCCGATTCGGGTTTCCGCCCGAGGCCGGGTCGACCGAGGCAGCAACCGTGATCGTGCCGGCGAGACCGACCGAAACGGTTGCGGCGGCGGGCATCGCCGGCGCACCGGGATAGGTGAAGAGACCGGGCACATCCGGCAGCGCAGCACCGGACTGGTCAACCTCCCTGAAGGCATCGATCAGGCCGCGCGCGATTTCGTCGAGCTGGGACTGGTACGTGACCGTCGCCCTGTCGCGCAGTTCGGCGAGACCCGCGATCTTGCCCGTTTTGAGCGGCATGACCGAGGACGCGCCGGTTACCGGCACGCCGTCGATATAGACCGCGTTGCCGGTGGTGCCGGCCGTATAGGCATTGGTCGGCGCAAAACTGACGGTACGCGCCGATTTGTCATACAGGACGACGCCACTGTCGGTGTAAAGCGCCGCATCCCCATTGGGGCGGATCGAGACCGAAACGCCGATTTCCTGCGACAGTTTCGAAATGATGGCGTCGCGCTGATCGAGGTAATCGGTGACGTCCTCGCCGGTGGTCGTGCCCTTCACGACCGCGGTATTGACCGTGTCGAACTGGGCGAGGAGCCGATTGATGTTGGCGACCGAGGCCGCCATGTCCGCATCGGCGTCCTCGCGGACCGACTGCACGGTCCTGGTCGCCTGGTTGAGCGAGGTCGCCATATCCTTTGCAGCCGAAACGGCGGACTGCGCCAGCGTCGCATTGTCGGGCGCGGTCGCGTATTGATGCAGCGCCTTCTTCAGCGCATTGAGCTGTGCGGTCGGCGACTGGTCGAGCTCGGGATCGTCCACCGTCGCAGCCGCGATCTTCTGGAGACCGTCATAGATCGCACCCTGCTTGGTGGATGCCGATGTCGCGGTCAGCACGTTGGTGAAAAGGCCGGCGCTCGCGGCGCGCTGGATCGCCGCGACGTAAACGCCGTTGCCGGGGAAATTTTCCAGCACGGCGATCTTGCGCGAATAGCCGAGTTCGCTTGCGCCGGCGATATTGCGCGAGATGACCGACGACTGGACGCCCAGCGCCATCAGGGACGAGCGCGCAGAACCCAGAGCGGCAGTAAGGGACATGACGTACTCCGGTGCGTCGAACGGCTCAGCGCTTCAGGTTGACGACAACGTCCAGCAGGTCTGCCGCGGTCTGGAACGTTTTGGAGTTGGCGGTGAAGCCGCGCTGCGACTCGATCATCGACGTCAACTCATCGGCAAGGTCGACGTTCGAAAGCTCGAGGGCCTTGGAGGAAATATTGCCTAATCCGCCGGTACCGGCCGATCCAATCTGCAGGTTTCCGGAGTCCAGGTTCACCGAATAGACGTTGCCGACTTCCGGCGTGAGATTGTCGGGGCTCGGGACGTCGGCGAGCGGGATCGTATAGATGGGCAGCGTCGTTCCGTTCTCAAAGATGGCAGTCACGATACCCTTGTCATCGATATTTACCCCCTCGACGGAAGATGGCGCATTGCCGTTGACCGTCGTCTTGAAGCTGAAGCTCGAGGCAACCTGAGTCACGCTTGCCATGTCGATCGTAAACGCCGAGCCGCCGGGAATGTTCACCGCGAGCGACGTTGGCGGCCCCACCATCGCCCCCTTCCCGGTCGCCGTCGTATCGAAGGTGAAGGTGCCGAGGCCTCCGGCCATCGGGGTGCCGGCCGCTGAATCATAGACCTGGATCTGCCAGGTATCGACGCCGGCGGCCGTCGCAGTCCTCGACATATAGACGTCGAGCGTTACAGGCTTGCCGATATTGTCGTAGGCCACGATCGAACTCTTCGACGAGTAGGAAGCCGGCCCTGGAGGACCGGCGATGATGGCCGCACTGGGATCCAGATTTCCGTTGACGGTTGCTTGAGTCGAAGGCTCGGCCTGAAGCTTCGCCAGATTGACGTTGACGAACTGCATCCCCGCGGTGCTGTTCGAGGAAATATTCGTCACCGCGCCGGGGTAACCCATGAGATAGAAGCCGGCCGCATTGACCAGGTTGCCCTGGTTATCGGGCACGAACGACCCGGCCCGCGTAAGGAACTGCCGCGTGCCTGCAGCGTCCGAGACCATGAAAAAGCCGTTGCCCTGCACGGCAAGATCCGTCGTCGACGTGGTGAACGCCAGATGACCGGGATCCGTGATGGCATAGCGGACATGCGTTTCGACCGCGCCCGAATCGTAATTGCCGGAGCCGCCCTTCAGAATCAGCGAGGAGAATTCGGTCGAAGCCCGCTTGTAGCCGGTGGTGTTGACGTTCAAGATGTTGTCCGAAACCGTCGACAGCTTGTTGGACTGCGCGGCCATCCCCGAAACACCGGTGCGCATTACGCCGTACAGGCTCATGGATTGGGCTCCTTTGGTAGGTTGCAACTAGAATGACGGCCCTTGCTTGCGCGAGGCTGATGGTGATCGTCGACGTGCAACTTCACGTCGTCATGTTGTTCGTGGCTGGCACAGCGCACGCGCCTTGTCCGTCCAGGCGCCGAAGCCGCTGGATACGAGGTAACCGACGATGTGACAGACGTAGCGCTTCTGCGCCGGTTGGTTGTGCGGACCCGCATTGTAGCGGGCGACCGCCATGGTCCAGCTGCCCTCGCGCTGCTTCAACTCCTTGAGAAAGCGCGCCGCATAATCAACGTTCTTCGCGGGATCGAACATCGATCGCACCGAGTTGAACTTTTCGCCATGATAGTAGTGATTGATCTGCATGCAGCCGAGATCGATCAACTTGATGCCCTTGCGCCTCATGGCCTCGAAGCTGGCGATCGCGTCGTCGGTATTCCCGGCAAATACCGTCTGGCCTTCGGCGCCGAGCGCATAAGGATGCAGCACGCCGCGGCGCCCGGTCTCGGTCAGGCCGACCGCATACAGAATGCCAAGCGGAATTCCATGAAGCTGCGCCGCGCGGGCCATCTCGCGCTCGCAAGGACGCGCGTGGTCCGCCCTGCCCTCTGGGGCGGTGCTACAGATAAACAGCGCCGCGACGATGATGCGGCGCCACGTCCTGGTCATGACGCGTCTCCTGGTTGGTCTGCTGCTCTTTGCGGGGCTGCTTCGCCCCGTCTTGCGATTGGCCGGACGATGGATTGGATCCGTCGGGTGCGCCCTGCGGCTGCTGCTGTCCGGAGAAAGAAGGCTGCGACTGCGACGAGCCGGGCTGAAATCCGTCCAGCGCGCCGTGCTGGACCGGCGCGACGTCGGCGACGAAGCCCGCCGACTGCATGAGTTCGCGGATCGAGTCCCGCTGCTGGTCCAGCATCTGACTGGTCTCCCTGCGATCCGCCGCCAGGTGGACGGAGACGGCCGCGCCGACGAGCCGAAGTCGTACGGTCACATTGCCGAGCGCCGGCGGCTCGAGGCTGATGGTCAGGATCTTGAGCGGCTGATCAGGGACATTGCCCTGGGCCGAAGCGGGATTGGACGTGGCAGACGATTGCGGAGCCGGGGAGCCCTCCAGTTCCGACACCACGGCCTTCGCGACTTGCACGGCCGGGGTGAATGGCTGAACAGGCGGAAGATGGGTTTCCTGCTGGACCACGGTGACCTTGGTCGCTTCGGGCAGCGCTTCATGACCTCCAGGTTTTGCGGCGCGCTCGACTGTGGCAGCGACGGCTTCGAAGCTGGCCGGAGCGGACATCGTCCGTGGCGGCGTCGCATCGCTTTGCGGCGCCGCCGTTCGCTGCGGCACCGCGACCGAGGGGCGGCTGCCGGATTCGGCAACATCTTTCATCGCGCTGGCAGTGTTCTGGCCCGGCAGTTCACGCGTGGTAGAGGACCGCTCTTTCCGCGAGGGCGCAGCCTCCTTGTCATCACCGGCCGTTTGCGCCTGTGGTTTCAATACCGGTACAGCGGCAAATTGCTGCCCAACGCCCGAAGGGAGGGTCAATCGGTCCTGGACGTCCACCGTCGCCGCATGATCGGGCATCACGGATTTGCGTGACGCATCCGGCTCCTCGGCGGTCTCCGGAACCTTGCGCACCGTCTCGTCGCCGGGCTTATCGAGCTCCGCCAGCAGCGCGACGCGAGCCCGGAGCATGCCCGGCTTGATCGAACCATCATGATCCTGATCGCTCGACGCGCGCCGCGCCGGGTTCGATACCGTGTGGAGCAGATCGCGGAACGCCGATTTTCCACTCGCCTGCGCCCCGGAGCCCTTTCCGGAGCGGGCTGTTCCACGCATGTTGATCGTTTCGGCAATGGCAGAGACGGGCTGTCCGGCGGTTCCGTTGAGCTTGTTCATGGGCGGCGGTCCTTGGTCAGGAGATCCAGCTCCCCGCGTTGCTTCTGCGCGTGTGCAAGCAGCGCGGCCGACCGGGCAAGATCAAGACGCGCCGGCGTGGGCGGTGGATTTTCGGCTGCGAGAACGCTGGATGATCCCGTGGTCGGCTTGCGGATGTCGAACATGAGCTGAAGCGTCGCATTCAGAAGCGGGACGTCCCGCTCCGGTAACTTCGACCTGTCGACGGCCTTCAGCTCGGCAAGGCCGCCTTCATAATCGTCCGTGAGCGCCCGCGCCGTACCGCGTAAAAGATGCGCCCGCTCGCTGTCCGCGTTTCCGTCGCCACTGAGTGGCAGCGCCTGCTCGCCTGCGAGCCGTACCACGGCAAGCCGACCGCGGATCAGCGCAGTTTGCGCGATCGCCAGATAGTGTTTGAGGCGGCTCGCGCGATCGAGCCGCTCCAGTATGGCCGAGAGCCGCGAGAAGCGGTGCTCGTCCAATGCAAGGCTGGAACGCGTCAGGGTGGAGGAAAAGCGCTGCCAGAAGTCGCCGGAATAGACCGAGTTGCCATAGTGCCGGATATAGACCCGCGTCAGAAACTCGAACTTGTCGAAGTCTTCCGCCTGCCCGACGAGCTGGATCTCGCGCCGCAAGGCGGCCTCTTCCACGAGCGTGCCCGGCAGCATCAGGCGTGCTTCATCCAGGCGCTCGATCGCGGCCGGCGCATCCGAATTGGCCAGCAGCGCCCCCAGCACCAGAGCAACGTGGCCGCTGATGCTCGACGGAACCGCGCGCGGCTTGACGTCCTTCAAGATCTCCCGGGCTTCGTCCTGGCGGCCCTCGACATAGGCCAGCGCGCCATTGAACAGCCGCTCATCGACGCTCAACCGATCGCGCGGAAGCTTGCGCACGATCTGCGGGGCTCCGCCGCTCAGCAAGTAGACGACGACCGCCTGGCCATTCTGCGGATTGCTCCAGACATTGGGATCGGCGGCAAGAAATTTCTCGCCGATCTGCCGGATCAATGCCGGGTGCCGGCCGTGCGCCGTGGTGTCGCCGCGCGCGATTCCGTCCTGCACTGCCTGCAACGACCGAACCAGCTGATACGGCTCGCCGGAAGACGAGGCCGGGTCCGGAGGCGGCGGCGCGGCAAGCGCCCCCGCCGCCATGAATGGCAGCGACAACAATAGCCCGGCGGCCGATCGTGATCCGATCACGGACGTTTCTCCCTGACCAGGATCTCGATCCGGCGGTTTTGCGCAGCCGCTGGATCGTCCGGAAGCTTCGGACGTCGATCCGCGTAACCTTCGACATGCTCGATCCGGCGCGGATCGACGCCGGAACGAACCAGCATGTAGTACGCCATTTGCGCGCGCGCGGTCGAAAGCCGCCAGTTGTCATAGCTTTCCGACCGGTACGCTCGATTGTCGGTATGGCCGCGGACAATGATCACACCCGGACGCTTCGTCAGCAGTGGCCCGATCTTGTCGATGACGCGGATGAGCTCGGGACGCGGTTCGGCGGAGCCGACCGCAAACATGCCGAAGTTCGCATCGTCGGTCAGACTGATCAGCAGGCCTTCCTCGACCTGACGGACTTCCGCGGCCGGCCCGGCGCCCGCCTTGATATCCGACAACGCCTCCGTGATCGCTGCCTGGAGCTGCCTGGCAGTGGGCTGCGCACGGGTGGCGTCGCGCGGTTCGACGTCCTTCGCAGCTTCGGCCAAATGAGATTGGGCCGCGGCATTGGCTTGAGCGCTGACCTGAGAATTGACTTGAGAATTGACTTGAGAATTGACCTGGGCATTGCCTTCGCGGCCAGACAGCGACGACGCCGAGCCTGGCGGCAGCAAAGGTGACGTGCCCGTGGACGGCACCTCCGCGCTCGCCTGGGCAGCACCTCCGGCATCATCAGGCTTGCCGCGGCGAGCGGACGGCAGTTCGCCTTGACCTGGGTCCCGCGCAATTTCACGAACAGGGGGCTTCGGATAGGGCTCGCTCTCGATCACGCGCTCGGCGTCCTTCGCAGCCTGCGGGGCAAGCCTCCAGTAACCGGGATCGAACGGATCGCGATAGGCCTCGCCTCCTTTCAGACCGTCCTCTTCCGCGGAGGTCAACGCACCGGCGCGCCTCTGGCCCGATGCCTCGTTCGCATTGGCAACGATCTCTGTCAGCGTTGCATAGGGATCGCGAAACAGAACCTTCTCTTCGTAGAATGGCGGCTTCTCGGCGGTGGGCGAGTCGCCGCGGCGCTCCTCATTGGGCCCTGCCGGCTTGCGCTTGCCGTCCTGATCTTCGGCCGCGGGCGGATCCTTCTTCGTGAGATCCTTGAGGCCCTTTGGGGCCGGTGCGTTCTCCGCGAGCTTGATCGGATTGAAGTAGCTCGCCACGATCTGACGCTGGTCCTGGTTCAGCGCGCCGAGCAACCACAGCACCAGAAAGAACGCCATCATGGCGGTCATGAAGTCCGCATAGGCGATCTTCCAGACGCCGCCCTTGGCCGGCGAATCCTCGAACGCGCTGCGCCGCCGGATGATGACGAGCTCTGGCTTGACGTCGCTCATTGCGAATTACCGACGCGCTTCCTTCAGTCGTGCCGTCCACGCCTGCATCTGCGTCTCGATCACGGTCTGATCGGCCACGACGCGGATTTCGAGCGTGTCGGCAATCTGATATTCGATACCTGTCCGCCGGGCCGTCTCGAGCTGCGCCTTGACCCGCTCCAGCAAATCGCCCGGTCCGCTGATCCGAAACACCGGCACGGGTGAGCTGCATGTCAGCGTCGAAATTTGCTCGATCAACGCCTCGATTGCCTTGTCGCGGACCGCATCTGCAAGGAACGGCTGCAGAATGCGGGCCACGGAGCTGGCGATGTTCGTTTCGATTTCGCGGCAGGCCGTGCTGAAGCCATTGATGATCGCGACCGCCTGCTGATCGGACCACTTGGCGCGCTCTTCACCAAGCCTGACTGCGCTACGAACGCGCTCCTCCGCCAGCCCGGCATTGCCTTCCGCAAGGCCGGCGGAATAGCCGCGCCGATACGCCTCATCCAGAAGATTGGCCTGCGGGGCCTCGGCCTTGGATGCGGGAGCGGGCTGCGGCTCGCGTCTGATCTCCTTCGGCTTTGCCGCAGGCTCCGGGACTTTCGGCTTCTCGGCGGGCTTGACGCGGCCATTCATGTCGAACTGCGGAAGAAGTTTTCCGATCGCCGCGTTCATGCCGCCTCCTCCCGGCGCATCCAGTCTTTAAGGATCGCCGCCGCCTGCGCCTGGTCGAGACGCACGATCTGCTCAAGCCGCTTCTGCGGGGTCCGCTGCATCTTGCCTTCGAGGTCTTCCACCAGGTTCAGCTCTTCCCGTTCCGCCGCCGTCAACGTGGCGGCCTCGAGCTCGGCGGCCGCCTCCGACGCCTCGACCTGCTCCTGCTGCGCACGGAGGGTGAGGATGCCATTGACCGCGGGGCGAAGGCCGAACCAGACAAGCATCGCGGCGACGGCCAGGATTGTCACCGCATTGATGATGCTGCCCATTTGCCTTTTCAGCATCTCGACGAATCCGATGGGCGGTACCGGTGCCAGTTCGCGCGAGCCCTCCACGAAGTCGACGGCCGTCACCTGGATCTGGTCCCCGCGCTGCCGGTCAATGCCGCCGGCGGTCGCCGCGAGCTGGTTGATTTCTGCGATCTTGCTGTCGACGATGGCCTGGTTGGTCTTGTCACCGAGATCGGCAACGAGCCGCGTACGGTTGATCAGGACCGCGACGAAGAGCTTTTTGACGGAATAGCCGTCGCTGACGGTTGTCGTTGTCTTGGACGATATTTCGAAATTGGTGACGTCCTCACGCCGTTGCTTCTCCTCGTTGGAGTTCTTGGTACCGCCGGCATTGACCTGCTGGTCCGGAAGATTCTGCTGCACCGTCGTCGGTGTCTGGCGATCGGCGTTCTGCGACGTCTCTTTTTCGCGGACGTTCCGGACCGAGCGCTCCGCTCGTGCTTCCGGGTCGTAAACGGTCTCGTTGATCTGCCGCTTGTCGGTTGAGAGCTGCGGCGCGACGCTGACCTCGAAATTGTCCAGGCCAAGATAGGGCGTCAGCGCCTTGCGGATATTCTCCTGCACCATCTGGCCGACCATCTTCTGCAGGCTTGCCATCTTGGTCGGCGCCGCACTTGCCTCATCCTCCTCGGCAAGCAGCATGGAGCCGTCGGCGTCCAGCACCGTCACCTTGTCTCGCGTCATGCCGGGAATGGCGGCGGCGACGAGATGGCGGATCGACTGCGCCGTACGGGCCTCGATCGCACCATCTGTACGCAGTACGACCGAAGCGGATGGCGGTTGCTGGGTCGCACGGAACGAGCCGCGCACGGGCAGTACGATATGGACCCGGGCAGCCTTTACGCCCTTCATGAGCTGAACGGTGCGGGCAATTTCGCCTTCGAGCGCCCTGAGTTTCGTGACCTCCTGCATGAATGAGGTCAACCCCAGCGAGCCGATCTTGTCGAAAAGCTCGTAGCCGGAATTTGCGCTCGTCGGTAACCCCTTCTCGGCAAGCAGCATCCGCGCCTGCATGGTCTGGCTCGGCCGGACTGAAACCGCGTCTCCGGCTGCGTTCACGTCAAACGCGATGCTCTGCTCGCGGAGTGCGGCGCCAATGCGCGTCACGTCCTCGCGGCTGAGACCGGTATAAAGAGGCTCGAATTCAGGTCGGCTGAGATAATAGGCTCCTCCGACGACGGTCACCAGGACGGCAAATCCAATCAGCCCCAGCGCCATCAGGCGTCGCGGCCCGAGCTCCAGCAGATTGTTGAGCAGCTGCTGTATCTGTGCGCGACTGAGCATGAGACCTCGTACCAATGCGAATGCCCGCCACACTCCGCTGCCAACCTTGCCTGAAGGTTGCGCGTGAGAGCGGTCGCATCAGTTCGCCTTGCATGCGTTGCAATCAGCAAGATCGTTGGATGACGTCGGCCGGAGAAATTCACGCCGACGCCAACGCAAGAGGCGCTACATCGAGACCCAAAAAAATAGGCTGGACTGGGTCGGACAACACGTCGAGTGCCGTCATGTCGGATTTTGACGGTGCAGACCGCGCTCCGCGAGGAGCACGGTCTGTTCGACGTCGCTTCTTACTTGAAGAGTGACAGGATGCTCTGGCTGTTCTGGTTGGCGATCGAGAGCGCCTGGACGCCGAGCTGCTGCTGAACCTGGAGAGCCTGCAGACGGGTGGACTCCGCGTTCATGTCGGCGTCGACCAGCTGACCGATACCGCGGGTCACCGAGTCGACCAGCGACTTCACGAAGTCGGTGTTGTTGTGAATGCGGTTCTTGATGGCGCCGAGGTTGGCGGCAGACTGGCTGACGGTATTGATCGCGGACACGACCTGCGCAATCAGGCCGTCAAGCGTGGTCTGGTCGGCCACCGAGTCGGTCAGCGCGCTGATGTTCATGGTGTCGATGGACACGGTGGTGGCACCGCTGACCGTGTCGAGGAAGCCGGTCTGCGTGTTGGTATAGAGCGAGTAGTTGGCGACGGTGACCTGGATCGTATTGATGGTGGGCGTGCCGCCCACGCGCGAGAACGACGACACAAGGTTGACGGTGGCCGGCGTCGTGGGGCCCGTGCTGATCCAGTTCACCCCGTTGAACGTCGCCGAGTTGGCGGTGTTCTTCATATCCTGCTGGATCTGGGTGATTTCCGACTGGATCTTGGTCCGGTCGATGCCGGCCGTCTTGGCCTCGACCAGCAGGGCCTGAAGCTTGTTCAGGCCGCTGGTGCCTTCGTTGCCCAGAATTGCGGTCAGCGCGGTGTATTCAGTGTCGACGGTCGCGGCCGACAGGCCGAGCGAGTCGGACACCGCCGACAGCGCGGAGTTGTCCGCACGCATCGAGGTCGCGATCGACCAATAGGCCGCGTTGTCCGAAGCGGTCGCAACGCGCTGGCCGGTCGAGATCCGGTTTTCGGTTGTCTCCATGTTCGTGCTGACCGACCGCAAGGTCTGCAGCGCGGTCATCGCCGCCGAGTTGGTAAGCAAGGAAGCCATTGTTGATGTCCCTGTGATAGTGAAATTGAGCCTTTTGGGACATACCGGGCTTTCACCGGTACGACGGGGCGGCGTCATGCCTTTGGGTCGCGAAAAGCCGTTGAAGACCCAACCTGTCGTAGCGGAGAGAATATCGGCCGAAGCTTGTGCGACGCTTGCCGCCCTGGAGCCCGCACACGGCCTGCCGGGCCCGGCCGACAACGGCATCAAGAAAAACAAAAAGGCCGCGCTCCCGGGAGCGCGGCCTTTCCGCCCGAATGGTCTGGGCTCAGCGGAACAGCGACAGGATGCTCTGGGTGTTCTGGTTGGCGATCGACAGCGCCTGGACGCCGAGCTGCTGCTGGACCTGGAAGGCCTGCAGACGGGTGGACTCGGCGTTCATGTCGGCGTCGACCAGCTGACCGATACCGCGCGTCACCGAGTCCGACAGCGACTTCACGAAATTGGTGTTGTTGTCGATGCGGTTCTTGATGGCGCCGAGGTTGGCGGCGGATTGGCTGACCGTGTTGATCGCGGCCGTGACCTGCGCGATATAGCCATCGAGCGTGGCCTGGTCGGCGGTGGAGTCGGTCAGCGCGCTGATATTGATCGTGTCGATGGAGGCGCCGCCACTCACCGTATCCAGGATGCCGCTCTGGGTGTTGGTGTAGAGTGAGTAGTTGGCGACAGTCACCGCAATCGAGTTGATGGTGGGCGTGCCGCCGACGCGCGAGAACGACGACACGAGGTTGACGGTCGCGGGCGTCGTGGCATTCGTGCTCAGCCAGTTCACGCTGTTGAAGGTCGCAGACGCAGCGGTGCTCTTCATGTCCTGCTGGATCTGGGTCATTTCCGACTGGATCTTGCTTCGATCGATACCGGCGGTCTTGGCTTCAACCAGCAGCGACTGGAGCTTGTTGAGGCCGCTCTTGCCGTCGCTGCCGAGAACCGTGGTCAGCGCGGTGTACTGGGTATCGACGGTCGCGGCCGACAGACCGAGCGAGTCTGATACGGCTGACAGCGCGGCGTTGTCGGCGCGCATCGAGGTTGCGATCGACCAATAGGCCGCGTTGTCCGAAGCGCTGGCAACGCGCTGGCCGGTCGAGATCCGGCTTTGCGTGGTGGCCATGCCCTGGCTGATCGACTGCAGGGTCTGCAGCGCGGTCATGGCGGAAGAGTTCGTAAGCAGGCTTGACATGAAGAATGTCCCTTTATGTACACATTAACTTTTTCATGGGGGACATACCGGGCTTTCACCGGTTCGGCAGGGCGGCATCATGCCTTTGGACCGGCATAGGCGGGGTCCAACCTGACGTGGCCCCCTGACTACCAGCCGAACGTTAGCCTTAGCTTAAGGCGGGCCCGTATTTCGCCAAAATAACGCGGCCGCGCATTTGCCGTCCGGTAACGATGAACGACCGGCAGCGGGCAAGGGCCGCCGCCCCGCCGGGACCGGTTGATCGCGCTATGAGAATGACCGGACCAGTCCGGAGACCAGCAGATTCCAGCCGTCGATGAGCACGAAGAACAGCATCTTGAACGGCAGCGCGATCACCGTCGGTGGCATCATCATCATGCCCATCGACATCGTCAGCGTTGCCACGATCATGTCGATCACGAGGAATGGCAGGATGATCAGAAATCCAATCTCGAATGACCGGCGAAGCTCGGAGATCATGAATGCCGGAATGATGACGCGCATGTCGATGCGCTTTTCGTCGAATTTCTTGCGGAAACTTTCGGCGGCCAGTGCCTCGAATGTCTGCAGGTCCTTCTGGCGCACGTGAGCCAGCATGAACTCGCGGAACGGATCAGTGATCCGCAGGTAAGCCTCCTCCTCGGAGATCTCGCTCTTCATCAACGGCTGGACGCCGGTTTCCCAGGCACGATCGAACGTCGGGGCCATGACATAGAACGTCATGAACAGCGCCAGGCTGATCAGGACCAGATTGGCCGGCGTCGTCTGCAGGCCGAGACCGGCGCGAAGAAAGGACAGTGCCACCGCAAAACGGGTGAAACTCGTCACCATGATGAGCAGCCCAGGTGCTACGGACAGCACCGTCAGCAGCGCCATGAGCTGGACGATCCGGCCGCTGGTGCTGCCGTTCCCTGGCGGAAGCAGGGAACCAAGATCCGGAATCTGCGCCGCCGCCGCCTCGGGCAGCACGATCAGGAACGCCACGAACAGCAACATCCTCATTGGATCACCAACGTCTCGATAATCAATTCGCGAACCTTTCCCGAAGACCTGATGTTGGCGCGCTCGGTCAGGTCTTCCCGCAGATGCTGGAGCCCACGGGCGCCCTCGAACTGGGCAGCCGAGGCCGACCTGAGATAAATGACGATATCTTCGCTGATATGGGCGGCCAGGATGCCTGCCTCCTCGTCGTTCAAGCTGTCGGTCACCATCGAGGCTTCGACACGCGCCCAATTGTTCGCCGGTGCGGCGAGATTGGTCACGATCGGAGAAAGCTTCCTCAGCCGTGCGCTGCCGGCGTATATCGAGGCGACGGGCGGCGGCGCGGCGTTCTTCCTGGCATCGACGACACGCTCCGCCGTCGCGATGAGATGCAGACCTGCGAGGGCGCCGGCGCCGACCGCGATCAGGGTCAGGATGAATATCGCCGCCGTCAAGCGCATGGCGTTTCTGGTCCCCGCCGCACGGTTCGGCTTGCCTCGGGATCAGAAGGGCGCCACGGCATCATAGATCCTGTGTCCCCAACCCGGTTGCTGCACGTCCGTCAGACGCCCGCGGCCGCCATAGGACACGCGCGCTTCGGCAATCTTCTCGTAAGAGATGGTGTTGCCGCGCGAAATGTCCCGGGCTCGAACGATCCCCCCGACATTGAGCACGCGCATTTCCGCATTGACGCGAAATTCCTGCGAGCCGCTGATCATCATATTGCCGTTCGGCAACACGTCGGTGACGACAGCGGCAACCGACAGCTTGATATCCTCGGTACGGTCGATCTGGCCAGCGCCCTTGGTCGACGAGCTCGAGTTCAGGTTGGCGTTGCCCTGGCCGGTATCCTGCCAGCCTCCGATATTTGCCAGCCAGTCGAGACCAACCTTGATCTGCGAATCGCGCGAGCGATCCGTCTTGTTGTCGAGCTTGGCCTTGTCCTGCATGGAGATGACCACCGTCACGACATCACCCACCCGCCGGGCGCGGGGATCGCGGTAAAGGTCGGTGCCATCGTCCCAGGTCGAACGAAAGCTGAGCGGCGTCTGTCCCCGCGGCGTTGTCGGGATTGGATAGGCTTGCGCTCTCAGCCCGGTACCTACGGGGGAAAGCTGCGGCCCTCGCAACACCTCGGAAGGGTCTTGCGCGCAACCGCTCAGGAGCATGAGCGAGAACAAGAGCATCGGCTTTTTCATTTGTTGGTCTTTCCGTCATCCGCACGACGCATCCCGCCAAGCAGATCGGCGAGATGCGCCGCGCGTGCCGAATCCATCTCGTTGAAGATTGCGCTCGAATTCTTCGGGCTCAGCTTTGCGAGCACCGCTGCCGCCGTCTCATCCGACATGCCGGCGATATGGGTTGCGGCGGCTTCGGGGCGCATTCGCGAATAGATCTCGACCATCGACGCTTCGGCCTTCTTCAGGAATTCGTCCCGAAGCGCCATCCACTTCTCGTATTCGGCGCGCTTGGCTTCGACTTCCGCAATCCGCTCGCGGAGTTTGTTCTCGGCTTTCTCCAGTTCCTTGAGCTGCCAGGCCAGCCGGGCATCCACGGCAGGGTCCGCAACGTTACTGCAGAATTGGGCGACCTCGTTCTCGTTCGCCGCTGCCGCTGAAGGTGCCGGCTTCGGCGAAGTCGTGACGCCGGCGCTCCTGGCCGGGCGGGCGACGGCCGGCGGATTGTCGGGCGCGGGCGCTGCGCCGGTGATCAAGGGTCCGGTGTCCTCGGCAGCACGCGCCACCGGTCTTGCCGGGGCGTTGCCGCCTGGAAGTGCCGAGGCCGGCAAGCCCGGCTTCTGCGCCCCGACGACGCGCGCTTGCACCAAAGGCCGCAAGTCCACGGGCTTTGACGGCTTCGCGTCGTCCAGCGCCGGCACCGGCGAGACGCTCGCCAGCACATAGGTCGCGACCAGCAGCAGGACTTGCGATTTGTGACTTAGCTTCTGCATCGGGCGGCGCGCGATCCCTGTTCGAGAACAGAGCATTGAGCGACCAAGCTTGCACGACGCTTGCGCATCATTGCACGATGACGTCCGCCTGCAGCGCACCGGCGGTCTTGATCGCCTGCAGGATCGCGATGATGCCGGAAGGCTTCAGGCCGATCTGGTTCAGGCCGCGGACCAGACGCTGCAGGTCGACACCGCTGAGAATCGCCACTTGAGCCCCGGGCTCGTTGACGTCTACGTACGTCTGCGGAACAACCTTCGTCTCGCCGCGCGAGAACGGGTTCGGCTGGGATACGACAGGGAGCTCGGTCACGCGGACGGTCAAATTTCCGTGCGTCACCGCAACCGTCGAGATCCGGACGGCACGCCCGATCACCACCGTGCCGGTGCGCTCGTTGATCACGACCCGCGCCGGCGTATCCGGCTCGACGGTCAATTCGCCGATCTCGGCGAGAAAACGGACCGGTCCGACGTTTCGGGGCTTGGACAGCACGATCGTTCGATAATCGCGCTCGAAGGCGATTTGGGCACGGTAGCGGCCGCCGGCAAAATGATTGATGGCATCGAGGATTCTGGTCGCCGTGACGAAATCCGGATTCTTCAGTTCGAGTACGAGGAATTCCATTTCATGGAGACTTCCCTGCACGGCGCGCTCGACAAGCGCTCCATTCGGAATACGGCCGGCGGTCGGCGTCCCCTGGGTGACGCTCTGTGCCTGGCCCTGCACGCTGTAGCCGGCGACGGTGACGGAGCCCTGCGCCACCGCATAGACAGCCCCGTCGGCGGCGCGCAGCGGGGTCATCACGAGCGTTCCTCCCAACAGCGAGGTGGCGTCGCCAAGCGACGATACGGTCACGTCCATGCGTTCGCCCGGCTCGATCGAGGGCGGCAGGTCCGCGGTCACCATCACGGCTGCGACGTTGCGGGTGCGCAACGTGGTCGGCCGCGTCGTGGAATTCGTGTTGTCGTTCCTCACATTGATGCCCATGTTGTCGAGCATCGACTGCAGGGACTGCTCCGTGAAAGGCGCGTTGCGCAGGGTATCGCCGGTGCCGTTGAGGCCGATGACGAGCCCGTAGCCGACGATCTGGTTTTCGCGCAATCCCCTGATGTCCGCGATGTCCTTGATGCGGACCGCGGCCTCGGCGCCAGCCGCCGAGAGGACGAGGATCAACGCTAGCAGCAACCGGGTCATCATCCGTCAACGACCTTTACCGTGCCGTCCGGCTGGACGATGCCCCTGATGATCACGCCGGTGTCGGTATTCCGCACCGGGATGAGTGTGCCGGCGGCGCCCGACTGCATGGCGGAGCCGTACGTCACGATCGACAGGCCACTGTCCTCGACGATGACCTTGACGATCGCGCCCCGGGCGACCGCCCAGGGTTCGTCGACGGCGTTTGTCGGTATCGGCTGGCCCGGCAGAAGTGAACGGCGCGCCATGCGTCCGACCACGGCCTGACGTCCCTCGATGAACAGCGCGACGCCGAGGAGGTTGGGCGCGAAGGCGCGCTCGGTGATCATCTCGTCCTTGATCACCTCGCCCGGGCGGATCGTCACGGATGGCACCGGCAAGCGCCGCTCCTCGCCGGTTGCCGCGCGTGCGAAAGCGAGAACCAGCAGCGCGGCGGCCACCCCTCGTACGATCAGGCCAACCGAGTTCAACATCGATACACCGGAACTAGCGAAGCCCCTTCGAGACCGTCGATGCCATTTCATCCGAAGCCGTGATGACCTTGGCATTCATTTCGTAGGCGCGCTGGGCGGAAATCAGCTCGGTAATTTCCTTGACCGGATCGACGTTCGAAGCCTCGAGATAGTGCTGATTGATCTTGCCGTAGCCGGCATCGCCGGGCAGTCCGACAACCGGCGTTCCGGAAGCCGTTGTCTCCCGATAGAGATTGCCACCCAGCGGCTCGAGGCCCGCCTCATTGGCAAAGTTGGCAAGGTTGAGCTGGCCGATCTGGCGGGGATTCACTTCAGTGTCCAGTTTGGCGAACACCTGACCGGTCTTGTTGACCGTGACTTCGACTGTGCCCTGCGGCACCGTGATGGCGGGATCGACCTGATAGCCGTCCAGTGTCACGAGTTGGCCGTTGGCATTGGTGTTGAACGAGCCGGCGCGGGTGTAGAGAACGTCGTTGTTCGGACCCAGTATCTGAAACCATCCGCGGCCGTTGATGGCCATGTCGTAGGTGTTGCCCGTTTGCGAGAGCGCTCCCTGAATGTGCAGCTTGCGCACCGCAGCCGAACGGACACCGAGCCCCATATTGGCCCCCTCCGGAATCGGAGAAGATCCCGCGGTGTTGGGAACGCCTTGCATGCGATCCATCTGATAGAACAGGTCGGTAAACTCCGCCCGCGCCCGCTTGAACGAGGTGGTATTGATATTGGCGATATTGTTCGCAATGACCTCGACGTTGGTCTGCTGCGCGTTCATTCCGGTGGCCGCGATGGCGAGCGATTTCACAATTGCATTCCTTCAGATCAGATCGACATCCGCACGACTTCTTGATAGGCCTGCACGACCTTGTCGCGAACCGCGACCGCGCTCTGCAACGCCTGCTCCGCCGACATCAGCGCCTCGACGACACGCCGCGTCGATTCCTTGCCCTGGATCGCCGAGATCGACGCCGCTTCGCCGGCCTTCAGTGTCCCGATCGCATCTGACGCCACCTGCTTGAAGACGGAGTCAAAGCCGAGCTCTCCGCCCGGCTGCACGGCGCCCACCGCGGGCGACGTCACCTTCGTCTCGGCCGAGCGGGCCACCGCCTGGCCGGCGGAGATCGCGGTGGAAGAGATCGCCTCCAGCATGGTCAGCTCCTCAGCAGGTCGACGGTCATGCCGAGCATCGACCTCACCTGCTTCACGACCTGAAGATTGGCCTCATAGGATCGATTGACCTCCCGCATGTCGGCCATTTCGATCAGCATGTTGACGTTGGGAAGCTTGACATAGCCGGCCTTGTCGGCCGCGGGATGCCCGGGTTCGTACTCTACCCTGAACGGCGTACGGTCGACGCCGACCTCCTTGACCTTCACAAGCTGCGCGCCGGCGGCACGATCCATCGCCGCGTCGAACGTCACCGTCTTGCGCTGATATGGATCGGCGCCGGCGGTCCGCCCCGTGGCGCCCGCGTTCGCCAGGTTTTCCGACACGATGCGCATCCGCGTCGACTGCGCCTCGAGCCCGGAGCTTGCGACCGACATCGATGCCTGAAGAGAATCCAGCATTCAAACCATCCTAAGCCTTTGCACCCGACAGCAGCATGCGGTGAAACGACCGCACGATCGCCGTGTTCATCGAATAGTCACGGTTCACGTCGCCGCCCTTGACCATCTCCTGCTCGAGACTCACGGAATTGCCGGAATGCACGACCTCCCAGCTATCCTTCTTCGCGGTGGCGCGGGTGTCGGTATCGACCGCGCTCAACTGCATGTGCGCGGGTGAGGTCATCGCGAGCCTGACGGGCATGCCGTCGAGAACCTTGTTGAACGGCTCGACGTCACGCGCCTTGAAGCCGGGCGTATTGGCATTGGCGACGTTGGCGGCGATCGTCGACTGGCGAAGCTCAAGCCAGCGCGCCTGTGACGAAGCAAGTTCGAAGAGATAAAGTGGTCCCACGGCAGTTCAGTCCCGTCCATTCGAAAGAACCATAGCGCCGCAAGCTTTTCCCAGGCTGTTGCCCGGAATGCCGTCCCGGGAATTTAATGGACCTTCTCCGCACGGGGCGATTGCCGCGACTGCAGGAAGTAGATGATCTCGGCGACGGGCCGGAAGAACTCGCTCGGTATCACCTGGTCGACCTGAACCGCTTCATAGAGCGCGCGCGCCAGCGCCTTGTTCTCGATGACAGGAATATTGTTCTGTTCGGCGACCGCGCGAATCTTCAGCGCGATAGCATCCGTGCCCTTGGCCAGCACCAACGGCGCCGGGTTCTCGTCGCGGCGATATCGCAACGCGATCGCATAATGCGTCGGATTCGCGATCACCAGCGACGCTTTCGACGCGGAAGCGATCATTCTGCGGCGCGACCGATCGCGCGCCAGCGACCGCAGCCGCGCCTTGACCAGTGGATCGCCTTCCGCCTGTTTGTGCTCGTCCTTCAACTCCTGCCTGGTCATGCGCAACTCACGCCGCCAGTGGAAGCGCGACCAGGCGAGATCGAGCGCCACCAGAAGGATCGTCGTGATGCAGATCGCCGAGACGATCCGCATGGCGATCGTAAGGATCATCTCCGGCAGCGCCGCCGGATCGGTATACATCGCCTCGAATGCCCTCGCTTCGGACGCTCGCAACATGAAGCCGACGACGAGGCTCACGGAAACCAGCTTGAAGACCGCCTTCGCGAATTCCACGAGCCCCTGGGCGCCGAAGATCCGGCTCCAGCCCTGCGCCGGAGAGATCCGCGAGAAGTTCGGCTGGATGCGATCGAGCACCAGTCGCGGCGCGTTCTGAAGCAGCGAAGCCGCGAGCCCGAACGCGATCAGGACGATGACCAGCGGGAGCATGAAGCGCATCGCCTGGAGCCCTACCACCGACAGGAGGTTTTGCGCGTCTGCCGCGGTGCTCAGGCGAATGCCGTCGGGATCGTCGAGAAAGCCCTTCAGGGTCGGCACGAGCTGCTGCACGCCCTGCCCGATCAGGAAGGACTGAATCACCATCAGCGCCGCCATCGAGGCGAAGATGGAAGCCTCCCGAGAAACCGGAATCTTGCCCTGTTCGAGCGCATCGCGGATCTTCTTCTCGGTCGGCTGTTCTGTTTTGCTCTCCTGATCGGATGCTTCTGCCATGCTGTTCGGCGGTCAGCGAAAGACCAGCTCATCCTCCTGTTCGGGGTTAAGCTCGATTTCACCACGCTCCGCGAAGTCGAGCGCGAGGTCGGTGATCACGCGCCGGGCCTCCATCACGTCGCGCTGGTTCGACGGTTCGCCGATCGCCAGTTCGTGCTCCACGACGCGCCTGACGCGCGACGCCACGGATGACAGGATCAGCTCGCGGAAATTCCTGTCCGTCCCCTTCAGCGCCACGACGATGCGGTCGGTCGGCACCTGATCGAAGATCATGGTGCGCGCCTTCGTCGTCAGGTTGACGACGTCATCGAAAGTGAACAGCAGCTCCTTCAGCACTTCGGCCGACTTTGGACGCTTCTCCGACAGGCTCTTCAGCATGTCCTCGATATGGCCGCGCTCCATCTTGTTGATGATGTCGGCGACGCGCGCATAGGTGTCCGCCCCGAGATTCCGCGCGAAGTTCAAGGTCAGGTCTTCATGAAGCGTCTTCTCGACCATTCGCAGCGCGTCGTCGACGATCGGCTTGAGGCTCAGCACGCGCCGCATCAGCTCGTTGCGCAGGCTCGACGGAAGCTGGCTCATGACCTTCGCGGCACAGGCGGGCTTCACCTTGGAAAGTATCAGTGCGGCGGTTTGCGGGTGCTCCTTGGAAAGGTAGCTCGCGAGCGAATTCTCCGACACCGACGACACGCGGTCCCAGACCGAGCGGCTCGAATTGCCGAGCAGGTCGGACATGATCTGGGAGACCTGCTCGGCTGGCAGGACGTCGCCGAGCACGGTCTCGAGCCCGCCAAGCGTGCCGAGAATGTTCGCCCCCATGGAGAATTGCTGGGCAAACTCCTCGACGATCGCCTCCAGCTCCTGCGCCGTTATCGGCCGCAGCTCAGCTGCAGCCTTCGTGACGACCCGGATCTCCTGCGGTTCGAATTGCTGCAGAATGCTCGCAGCCGATTGCCGTCCCATTGCCAGCAGCAGCGCCGCGACCTTTTCCGTTCCGCCGAGCGTGGCGACACCTCGCTGCTTGACGGGAGAGACGCCCACAGGCCCCGCCACGGTCAGACTTCGCCGTTGCCGCCCAGCGGCCCGACAATTTCTGTCAGGGAGACGCCGAACCGGGAATTATCCTCCTCGACGACAACCACCTCGCCTCGCGCGACGATTCGGCCGTTGACCACGACGTCGACCGGTTCGCCGACCCGATGGTCGAGCGGGACCACGGCGCCGCGGCCAAGCTTCATGAGGTTCGCTACCGGGATCGTCGCGGAGCCCAGCACCACCTGCATCGTAACGGGAATGCGCAGGATCGCCTCGACGTTGGCGAATTTCGCCGTCTCTTCGGCCGTGCGCGCGGCGATCTCCGCCAGCCTCTCAAGTGGAGACGTGGCCGAATGCGCGTCTCCGGACGCCCGGTCGGTAGGAGACTCTTGGTCGAAAGGGTGCGCCATCTTGCTGTTGCCTCTTGGTAGTTCGCTTGCCGGAGCACGGCCCCGGGGTTATCTGCCCGCTTCCACGCCACCGTCAGGCAACGATTCGCGTTCGGTACCCGTGAGCCCCGGCTTGTCCGCATCGACGCCGTCTTTGGTCGCTGACAGAGGTTGCGCGCAACGCGCATCCAACGCCGCGATGGCCTCGTGGGCCTGGTCGATCTTTGTGCTCAGCACGGCGGCAAGCTGCCTGAGGTTATCTGTGGAGTCGTGCGCCGCCGTGATGACGGTATCGAATGCGCCCGACGTCTCGTGAACGATGGTCGAGAATTCGCCCTGATAGTTGCGCAGGCGTGCCAGCTCACGGTGCATCCCGGCCACCCGTATGCTGGTGAAAGCCAGCGCAAGCAGCAACACGGCGTCAACGAGATAGGATATCATCGACAAACTCCCGTTTCTGATCGACGGGATCCGCTACCTGCATGGCGTAATAGCCATCAAGCTGGCCGATCTGACACCAGAACAGCACCTGGTTGTTGCTCTCCAATCTGGCCAGCGTGCGCGGCGTCGCGTCGAGCTCAAGGACCTGCCCTACATGGAATTTGGCGACGTCGCCGAGCGGAAGCATGCGCTGTTCGAGGACCGCGCTCAGCGTCACCTCGGTTCGTTGGACTTTGCTCTCCATTTGCTCTCGCCAGTTCGGATCGGCCGCCCGGCCGTCGCTGACGACGACATGGGCGAGCTTCTGCCGCAGCGGATTGAGCGCGGAATGCGGTATGATGAGGAGCATCTGCCCGCCGCGGAAAAGCGCCTGCAGCATGATGTTCGCACAGATCGACATGTTGCCGCTTCGGCCGATCGCCAGCGATGCCATCGCGGTCTCGACCCGCTCCAGCCTGAAGGTGACCTCCGATATCGCCGCGAATGCCGATTGCAGCGCCTTCGCAAAACGTTCGAACAGAACCTGCACCAGACGAAGCTCGATATTGGAGAATGACCGCTCGACGTCGATCGGCGGCTCGGCGCCGTCCGAACCGAACATCGCCTCGACCATCGTGAACACGAAATCGCCGTCAAGCATGATGAGAATCCGGGTGTCCCACTGCTCGGCATAGAAAACCGCGGCGACGGCGTTTGCCTCATATTCCTTGATGATATCCCCGACGCGCCCGTTGCTGATGCCGCTGACGGAAAAGAAGCACGGCGTCCCGGCCATCGGCTGCAGGCTATCCGTGCAGGTCGCCGCCATGCGATCGAAGATCACATTGAGCATCGGCATGCGGTCGATGGATATGCCTGCCGCATCGAGCAGGTAGTTCGGCAGGCGCTTCTGCTGCTCGACGTCGATCTCGTCCGTCATCATGCCCGTGCAGCCTTCGGTTCGGGTTCGGCTGGTGCGGACTTGGCAGGCCCGGCGATGGTCTCGTTCTCCACGACGTCGATCGAGGGCCGTTCGGCTCCCGCAATCATCTTACGGCCGTGCTCCACCGCGATCTGCGGCATGGCGCCGTTCATGAAGGCGAGCAGGGTCTGCTTGACGATGATGTACGGCCGGCAGCGCTTCTCGCGCGTCATCTTGATCTTCAGCGCGAAGGGCGCGATGATTCCATAGGAAAGAAAAATGCCGGCGAACGTACCGACCAGGGCCGCGCCGATGAAGCCGCCGAGGAGTTTCGGGGACTGATCGAGCGCCCCCATGGCCTTGATGACGCCGAGCACCGCGGCGACGATCCCAAGCGCCGGCAACGCCTCCGCCACCACGACCAGGGCATTGTAGGGGGCGAGCTTGCTCTTCACGATGGTGTGAATTTCCTCGTCCATCAGCGCCTCGATCTCGTGCGTGCGCGCGTTCCCCATGATGATCAGGCGCACGTAGTCGCAGACGAAATGCAGCAGCGCCTGGTCCGCCAGCACACTGGGAAATGCCTTGAAGATTTCAGAGGAGGACGGATCGTCAATGTGCGCTTCCACCTCGTTGCGGCCCTTGCCCCGCAACTCGCGCATCAAGGCGTGGAGCGCGCCGAGCAGGTCGAGATAGTAGCGCTCGCTGGGCACCGCCCCGGTCAGGGCCTGGACCATTGCAAGTCCCGTGTCCACGATGACCTTCCATGGATTGGCAACGATGAAGGTCCCAACCGCCGTACCGACGATGATCACGAATTCCCACGGCTGCATCAGCACGGCCAGATGCCCGCCCATGGCGGCAAATCCGCCGAGCAATGCGGCAATCGTGATGAGGATCCCCACGAGACTGACCAACGCGTCGCTCCATTGCAGATTCTATTGTGGATATCTATTGGGCCACGCTTGCGCGAAGCTGGCTTCCCGATCGCCAGCCCCGCGCAAGCTATTCCCGGCAATTTGGAGCAACGTCGCAACGGCCGCCAAAGGGGGCGCGTATCATGCTATCCACGATCGCGGACTACCGGAGAATATCGAAGGATATGACCCGGTCCCTCTCGCTCACCGCCAGAAAGCCGGACGTCAGCCGCGAAACCGCATACTACCTGGCGAACATCGGCAAGATCACGAACATCGACGACTTCCTGAAGGACTATCGCCTCTACTCCTATGCGATGAAGGCCCATGGGTTGAGCGACATGACCTATGCCAAGGCGTTCATGCGGAAAGTGCTGACGGAAGGGGTCTCCAACAGCAACAGCTTCGCCAACAAGCTGTCGGACTCCCGCTACCGGGAGTTCGCAAAGACGTTCAATTTTCAATTGCTCGGCAGCAAGGCCACCCAGACCAGCGCGGCGCAGACCGGCACGGCGACCCAATATGTCCAGCAAACGATGGAGGAGGACGCCGGCGACCAGAACGAGGGCGTGCGCCTCGCGCTTTATTTCACGCGCAAGGCCGCCTCGATCAAGGGCCCCTTTCAGATTCTCGCGGACAAGGCGCTGACGCAGGTCGTGCAGACGGCCCTCGGCCTGTCTCCGAACATCAGCGCGGCCGATATCGACAAGCAGGCCTCGTTGCTGTCGAAGCTCGTCAATTTTTCCGACTTCCAGGATCCGGCGAAGGTCGGCCGCTTCGCGCAGCGTTTTGCGGCCATGTGGGATGCAAGCCGGGCCAGCACCGAGGCCTCCAGCAACCCGGCGCTGATCCTGATCGGCCAGTCGACGCCGGCCGGGCTGGATTCCGACATGTTAACAAAACTCCAGATGCTTCGGCTCGGAAGGTAGCAACATGCAATCGGCCCTCTATGTCGGACTATCAGCCCAGGTCGCGCTTGAAAAGCGGCTGCAGACGATCGCCAACAACGTGGCCAACGTCAACACCACCGCCTTCCGCACTGACGTGGTGAAGTTCGAGACGGTGCTGTCACGCGCCGGTGCAACCCCCGTGGCGTTCTCCTCGCCTGGCAACAACATCATCTCGCGCGAAGCCGGCAATGTGACCGAGACCGGCAATCCTCTCGATGTCGCTGTCGTGGGACAGGGTTTTGTGGCCTTCGCCGGCCCGAACGGGACCGTCTATACGCGCGACGGCCGCCTGCAGATCGCGCCCAATGGTGACCTGCAGACCTTGACCGGCTTTCCGGTGGTCGATTCGGGCGGAGCGCAAATCACCGTCGACCCGAACGGCGGACCGCTATCGATCGCCCGCAACGGAGCGATCACGCAGGATGGGAATGAGGTCGGCACGCTGGGCCTTTTCAATATACCGGCTGACGCCAATCTCGATCGCTATGGCAATTCAGGCGTCATTCCTGATCGCCCTGCCACCGCTATCGTCGATTTCACCCGGGACGGCTTCCGGCAGAGCTATGTGGAGGGATCGGGCGCCAACCCGATGCTCGAACTGACAAGGCTCATCTCGGCGTCGCGCGCCTTCGAGGGTACGAATTCGCTCGTGGAGGGCACCGAAAGCTCCCTGCAAAACGCAATCCGAACACTGGGCGAACCGGGCAAGTAACCCGTGGGAAAGCGCAAGCCGGAGGCGCGTTGCGCTGTGAAATTGGGGAGTTTCCTTGAACGCTCTACGGCAACTTGAATGGGCGCTGCTGGAGCTGCAGCAGAACACCCCGCTCGCAAGCGTCAGCGGCGCCATTTCCGAGATCGCGCCCACGCATTTTCGCGTATCGGGCCTGTCGCGCTTTGTCAGGCTCGGTGAGCTCATCGGAGTCAAATCGGCAGGCCCCCCCCAGATCGGTGAAGTGGTCCGAATCGACAGTGACGGCATCGTCGCAAAGCCTTTCGATCGGCTGTTCGCGGGCGGATTGGGCTCGGTCGCATTCCGGATGCCGCCGCTGTCATTCGCGCCCGATCCCAGCTGGAAAGGCCGCGTCATCAACGCGCTTGGCGCGCCCCTGGACGGAGGCGCTCCCCTGGTCCCGGGATCACGCACCGTTTCGGCGGAGGCGGAGCCGCCGCCGGCCATGAAACGGGCGCGCGTCCACAAACCGTTGCGCACCGGCGTCCGCGTCATCGATCTGTTTGCGCCGATCTGCTCAGGCCAGCGGGTCGGCATCTTTGCCGGCTCGGGCGTCGGAAAATCAACGCTGCTTGCGATGCTCGCCCGCAGCGAGGGGTTCGACACCGTGGTCCTGGCGCTGGTCGGAGAACGTGGCCGGGAAGTGCGCGAGTTTATCGAGGACGTCCTCGGCCACAACCGCGCCCGCACCATCACCATCGTATCAACGGGCGATGAAAGCCCGATGATGCGGAGGCTGGCGCCGAAGACCGCCATGGCGGTTGCCGAGTATTTTCGCGATCGCGGCGAATCAGTCCTGCTTGTGGTCGACTCGATCACCCGGTTTGCCCACGCCGCCCGTGAAGTCGCCCTGGCCGCAGGAGAGCCGGCGGTCGCGCGGGGCTACGCCCCAACCGTCTTCACCGATCTGCCGCGCCTGCTCGAGCGGGCGGGGCCCGGCGAGGAAGGATCCGGGACGATTACCGGAATTTTTTCGGTGCTGGTCGACGGCGACGACCACAATGAGCCGATCGCCGACACCATTCGCAGCACGCTCGATGGGCATATCGTGCTCAGCCGGCACATTGCCGATCAGGCGCGCTATCCAGCCGTGGACGTTCTTGCCTCGATCTCACGCCTGGCGCATTGCGTCTGGGATCCCGAGGAGCGCGAGCTGGTCAGCAAGCTGCGCGCCATGATCGCCAGATATGAAGACACGCGTGACCTTCGCCTGATGGGGGGATATCAGCCCGGGCGCGACTCCAGCCTCGACCAAACGGTGGAGATCGTGCCGAAGATCTACGCCGCGATGAGACAGGATGCCTCGGCCGCGCCAAGCGCCGACCCGTTTCGCGAGCTGCGAGACATGATGAAGGGTGGCTGACGAGCGATACGACGGAGGTCCTTCTCACCAAGCCGCAAGCCGCAACGCAACCAGCGCATGCAGTCCTGAAAAATTCTCCAGCCCGGAACGATCGACGGTGCAATCGCAGAACGATTGATGCTCCCCCGCAACGCGAAGGCGCACAATCACACTGCATCACAGACGCGTGAGAACTATCACACTTTAGTATGGCCGCTATATCCATGCGGGATCAGCGTCATCGCAATGTCTCCGAAAAATTTGCAGATCGGATGTGAACGCTGTGAACGACTCGCGCCACGGCCGGCTGTGCTGGAGAGTCTCTACTTGCTTTTCGGAAGAAGCTCATTCATCGTTCAGTGGAACAAGAATAGCGCTTGCCTGAAATGATGCTCCGGGAACTTCGGTTGATGACTTCCGATCCATCGTTCGCCAGCGTTGATGGCTGTGACTCCCGCTCAACGACGCTGCGGTCGGCATGTCGCGACGAACTCATGGACCGTAGCCTGTCGCGGCGTCGGGACGCCGTAGGCCAGACCTGAAGCGAGATAGACAGATCATGCCGTTGAATCGCGAAGCCGTTGAGCTGCTGATTCAGGCGGCGAGAGCCTGGTATTTCGAAGGCGATCAACACGGCTTGCGCGATCGGGAATGGATGGCACTGCGGTTTCTGGGACGCGCCAACAGGTTTTCGCGGACTCCGACCGCGCTGGCGGGCTTCATCGGCGCCACCAAGACCACCGCATCGCAGATCGTGAAGACCCTCGAAAGCAAGTCGTATCTGGTGAGAAAACCGTCTCACGAAGACAAGCGTTCGGTCGTGCTCTGCGTCACCGCCCAAGGCGAAAAATGCCTGAACCAGCACGATCCGATCAATCATGTGTTGAACGCGGTTGCCGCGCTCGGAACCGAGGAATGCACCAGGCTGCGCAGCTCCCTCTCGAGGATCCTGAATCACCTCGACGCGACACATCAGCGTCTCAATGCCAGTACCTGCCGGGACTGCATGTTTCTTACCGAACGTGGCCCGGGGATCGCCAAGGGACGCACGACCGCCGAATTCATGTGCCGGCTTTACCGGGCCCCGATCTCGCTCGAAGAGACCGAACTGCTTTGCACGAACTTTGAGCACGCCCGAGACCGTCCGAAAATCGACGAACAACTCGACGGCGCGCGCGCCGCGAGCCGGGGATAACTCCAGACCTCATCGTCGACTGGCTGTTGCCGGCAGCGGCCGCTGCAACGTCCTCGCCTCATTCCACGATGCGCACAGCCACACGTCGCGTTCTTCGCCAGTCGTCAGAATCACCAGCATGGCCTTGGTGAATGGGTTCGACAGCCACGCTCGGCGCAGTGGTCAGAAAGCCGTAAACGAGGTTTTGCGAACGTCGCGCGACATCGCTCAGTCTATCTGCGCATCAAGCTGCTTAGCCTTATCTCGATAATATTTTGCGGACGCAGCATTCCCTTGGCTCTGGAAAGCCTCGCTCGCAGCATTCGCCGCAGCGCTTGCATCGCGGAACGCTGCAATAGATGCATTGCGTTCGTCGCTCTTCACAAGAGTGCTGTCATTGAAACGACCGGCGAGATATCCATTTGCTGCGTCGATAACACCGACCACCATCTTGCCCTCAAGCATGCGTCCATAAAAAGCAGCGATGGCTTGGGATTGGTTGTAGACGCGCAATACCCCCAGGCCGTCCGCCACCCCTCCGATACAAGGGCCAGTCCAATTCGCCGTGTAGGGCTGCCATTCCGGCGGTTGACGGAATCCGCAACCGGTTGTCCGGTCCTTACCAACCACATCGGCCAGCGCCGGTTCGAAGGCGAGGACAAGTGCCACCAGACTGGCGGCTGGTTTTAGTCGAGACATGTACGGCTCCAACGTTGGTCGGCGAAATGTCACCAGCTTCGATCCTGGAAGGTTCCACTACTATCAGCGCTTCCCCACATCGAAGGTGCGCGCGCAATCATCGTCAGGTCTCCACCGTCGGAGCATAATCCTTCGCCGGCACTCCAAAGGTCCAGGCGACCGCTTCATGCGCCGTCTTTGTATCCGGCGGCACGCGCAACCAGTAGCGCTTGAAGCGGCCGTCAGGTTCAGGCGTTGAGTTGATCACTTCGATCATGACGATCGGCTCATCGTTGGGCAGATCTCGGCGCCACAGCGTGCCGAAACGCTCGTCGTGATCCAGGCGCTTCGCGCCTGAGTCCCGCACATATGCGGCGCTGCCACTCACGTCTTCACCGTAGCGGTAGCGCTCGATCATGACGCGGCGAACTTCGGCATTGGTCTCTGCTCCGATGCGAACGACATCGATCTGCGCCGGCTGCTCAATCACATAGCGGGGGACGCGCACTCCGTGCATCGCGTAAATTGCCCAGCCATCAGGATAGGCGCAGGCCGGACCGGTGTCGCAATGAAGCCGGCCGCGATCGTCGCGAGACAGGATGTGGTGGCGCTCCGATACCCAGCAGATATTTTGGTGTGGCAACGCCCAGCCCGCTGATTGAGCCAGTTCCCACAGTCCGGACAGCCCGCCGGTTTGATCGGTCAGGCCCAGCACTTCATGGAAATAGCGATAGAAAGCCAGCCATGACGCATCGTGCGAGCCGTAGACGCTGGCCTCGACGCTTTCCCTGAGCCTGGCCCCTACACAGACGCTGTTCCTGGCGGTGGCCTCGACGCTATCCCACACGCTGTCGCCAACGCTGGCCCTGACACTGTCCCACACGCTGTCCCCGACGTCGTCCTTCACGATCGCCCCGGCGCTGTCCGCGACACTGGCCCAGACGCTGTTTCTGACGGTGGCCCTGACCCTGTCCTCAACGCGGGCTCCGATGCTTTGCCAAAT
>Ga0207689_10000299_pt1 | contig 45338 bp, 36 predicted proteins | sample KBSMisM52_FD_184312 | JGI IMG/M metagenome (GOLD analysis project Ga0207689, IMG submission 184312) | Miscanthus rhizosphere microbial communities from Kellogg Biological Station, Michigan, USA - KBS Miscanthus M5-2 (SPAdes) (version 2) | ecosystem: Host-associated > Plants > Roots >...
GCTGCCCCCAGGCTGAAGCTGGTCCAAAAACCAAAGACGCTCCTGCGCAAACGACAACGGCAAATCAATCCCACGCACCCCAGCCGATAACGGTGGAACGGAGAGACTGCTATGAGCGCTGGCCTCAACCAGCCATTCGACCAATTCCGCGATTGTGCCCAGCTCAAATACGGTCTCGACCGGCAACTCAACGGCCAACAACTCCCGGATGCGGGCGACAATCCGAACGGCCTCGATTGAGCTCCCACCCAAGCTTAGCAAGCTATCACTGAGACAGAGTCGATCGATGCCAAGGACATCGCGCCAAATGCCCAGAACCACGTCCTCGATCTCGCCCCGCAATCGAAAGTGCACCCAAGCGCTCCATTAGGCTTGACGTTTCCAGGTTGGCACCAGTCGAATGCCCGACGCTTGGCGCTACCGGTCTGTTGTTGAATGTTGGCTCCCTAGAGATCAGCGAAGTGGCGACACCTCCCTTTCACACCAAAGACGAAGTCACTGAGCGACCAGCCGCACGGCAGGGGCGGACAAAACCGGAGGCTCGCCTCTTTCCAATGTCACCATTTGATCGGCGACGCCAAAATAGCGGTCGTCGTGCGAAATCACGAAAACCAGCTTGCCTTGCTTCTTCAGACCCGGGAGAAACTGCCGGTAGAAAAACTCCCGAAACGCCGGATCTTGTTCCGCTGCCCATTCGTCAAACACGCAAATCGGACGATCATCGAGGACCGCACACAGCAGCGCCAGTCGCTTGCGCTCTCCTGTAGACAACGCCGTCGTCGACGACACCTTGTCGCCATCGATTCTTATCCGGCGATCCATCTGCAAGCGCGCGAGAAGCTCGCTGATCGCCTTGCCCCCCAAGCCGCCGGCCGGCGCAGCGACGAAATCGAACAAGTGAAAATCATGAAAAACTGCCGTGAAGTTCTGACGGTAGGCATCGCGATTGTCTTCCGTCACCTCACATCCATCGATCGTTATCCGGCCACCCGAAGGGGGATAGAGACCACTTATCACCTTTGCAAAGGTCGTCTTTCCGCTGCCATTGCCACCCACGATGAACGTGATTTCTCCGGATCGAAAGGTGCAGTCCAAAGGGCCGAACGAGAACCCTTCCGTTCGATCCACGCCGCGATATTCAAAGCGAAGTCCAGTGACGCGAAGTTCACCCGCCAATCCTCCAGCTCGCGAGGTCGCCTCCACCCCGGCTTCCACAAGCGAATTGAGATGGAGCCCGAGTTCTTCAAGCCTGCCGAGCGCGACGTCCGCCTCTTGCATGGCCTGACGTTCGGCGATGATTCCCTGGAGAGGCCACGCCATCCAGACAATCGCCAGGACATAACGGGCTACCGTCTGACGATCGGTGCCGACGAGCTCCGTCCCCAGCACCGCCGCGCCTAACGCGGCGAAAAATGCCACCTGCATCGACGTAGCCGCTGCGCCAAACAGCATATTGTGCTTTCGCGCCGACAATCTGACCGCCGCCGCTTCCCCAGAGAAAGCATCCAGTGCCCGGCGGCGCTTTAGCGTGTTCAGCTTCAATTCCTTCGCGCCATCTATCAGACCGCGAAAGCTGCGTATCATCTGGTCCCACGTCCGCCGGGAAATACGGAACTGATCGATTCCTGCCCGGTGGATGAAATCCTGGACGACAAGGCCCGCCACGATGATCGAAGCGGTTATCAAAAATTGTGCAACCGACAACCACGCGAGATATACGAAGCAGCCCAAAATGAAGGCCGTATTGACGCAAAACATCGCAAGATGAGGGAAAGCGCCTGCAACGCGGCTCACGTCATCCGTCATCGCGGTCAGCAGACGCGAACTCCCGACGCTCTCAAGTCGACCGAGCGGTACGGCGAGCATCTGCCTGGCTAGTTGCACGCGAAGCTTGAAGATGCCATCCCACGCGGCACGCTCGATTAGCTCGCGCGCGAGACTGCGACCGGCTATTGCAACCAGGCTCAGAGATACCAGCAACCAGATTGACGGCGTCGTTCCCTCCGCCACGAGACGGGCAACGGCGAAAAAAACACCTGTGCCGGCTATGCCTCCCAAGGCTCCGACGAGCACCATCAGGCCAAGGCGTGGGACATCAGCGGCAACGAGCCTGACAACTTTCATGGTATTAGCCAGACCGCGCTACTAATCCCACTCATGCGAAATAATAAGCATATGCCACCACTAATTGAGGGTCAAGCGAGAACTCGCACAGCGATATTCAGAAGACAATTGCAACACTTACGAGCGGCGGCGGCGCGGCCGTCTTGCAAAGTCACGTAGCGGCCCTCGCGATGCGAAGCTCGAACCGATACGGTTTGTGAAATTCGATTCCTGGCACATGATAACCGCGGAAGTTGATCAGCAAGACCAAGAAGTGCTCACATGCGGCGAGCGGCCTCTCGCCTTCAGCCGGAACGATGGGAATATGGCAGCAATCAAATTTTCTACAAAAGCCCGGTCTCTTGTCGGAGAAGCCGCGTGGAATTCCTGACGTCAGAGCGCATCACACTAAACAAATTCCTCCCCGGACTCGACCAGTCGCTGGCCGGGATTCCGTTTCTTGAACGCGAGAGCCCTCAAAGCCAGGCAATCCAGTATTTTCGCGACTGTGGCGGCCCTGGACTGTTGATTCCGCGAGAATACGCCGGTTGCGGGGCAACTTCAGTTGAGGCGATCCAAATCCAACGCGCGATCGGCGCCAGATCACCCTCACTGGCCGTGGCGACGACCATGCACCAGTTTTCGGTCGTGACATTCGTGGAGTTGTGTCGGCTGCGCAAAGGCCCGGAGGCATTTCTCCTCGAAGCCATTGCGCGGGACCATCTGCTAGTCGCATCGGGTTTCGCCGAGGGACGCAGTGGCACTGGAATGCTTGCTGCCACGATGCGAGCCAAACGAGTGCCGGCGGGATTCATCGTGAATGGCAGCAAGAAGCCATGCAGTCTTTCCCATTCAATGGACCTGCTGACGGCCAGTGTCATGATTGAACCCGAAACCGGCGCGGACGCTACGCTCGCGGTTCTCCTGGTGCCGGCAAAATCGAAGGGAATCGAACGTCGGCGGTTTTGGAGCAGCCCAATTCTGGCAGGCGCCGAAAGCGACGAGGTCATTCTGACCGACGTCACGGTGCCGGCACGACTTGCCTGGGTGGCCGGCGAGACGGAAGAACTGGACCAAATCCAGGCGAAGGGGCTTCTGTGGTTCGAACTGCTGATTACGGCTTCCTATCTGGGCATGGCGAGCGCACTGGCCGAACGAGTCATTGCTGCACAGCGTGGCCATGAGGTCGATAGATCACTTCTCGGGATCGAATTGGAAGCCGGAATGGCTGCGCTTGAGGGCGTTGCGCATCACCTCGCGGCGGGTGGCAGCGGACCGGACTTGCTGGCCCGGATGCTGTTCGTACGTTATGCCATTGAGCGCGCGATCGAGCGCACGACCGATCTCGCGGTAGCCCTTCTCGGCGGCATGGCGTTCAGCCAATCCGCCGAGACCAGCTATTTGCTCGCCGCCTCTCGCGGACTGTCTTTTCACCCACCCTCGCGGGCCAGCGTATCGCAATCTCTCGCTAATTATCTGAGCGGAGAGACTATCAAGCTACCGTAATTGAATGTTCGGGACCGAACAGGCCGCCACCAGCAACCTGTGGCGCGTATCGCCGCCGGTGTTCCAGTCGAAAGCTATCGGTCATCGGCATCCAAGCTCAGATCGATGACGTGACCGAGCTCAGCCTTCTTGGATTTCAGATACTCCGAGAGCGCCGGTTCACCTCGACACACCATTGGTACCGTCGAAACCAGATCGAAAGATGATTGACCGAACAGATGTATCTTCGATGGATTGTTTGTCATCAGACGGAGGCGCTTTATCTCAAAAAACTCGAGAATTGGAGGAACGAACTCATAGGATCTATGATCAGGCTCGAATCCAAGAGCGGTAAAGGCTCGGGCCGTTGAAAGCCCCTGCGTCTGCATCACGTGCATTGTGCGCACCTTGTCGAAGAGCCCGATGCCGCGCCCCTCCTGACTTTGGGCATATACAATTACGCCGGAGCCGAACGCGGCGATCGCGGCAATCGCCTCGTCCATCTGCCACTTGCAATCACACGAGACATCTCCGAATGACTCGCTTGTAATGCAAGCCGAATTGATTCGAAGAAGGCACTCGTCGCTTGGCAGGTTCTTATAGAGGGCCGCGATGTCTTCCACGCCCGCCTTGCTCTGGATGCGGAAGATGCGCAGCTTGAACTCGCCCCACCTGTTTCGGATGTCGCAGGGAGGAGTAACCGTCGCGATCTTCGATGACGACTTCATCGTCTCACCAAGCCGCCGTCGACATCAAATGTCGCACCGTTTACTGCATCAACATCGCCCGCAAGAAGAAACATGATCACCCTGGCGACTTCCGCTGCGGTACTAAATCTTCGAATAGGTATCGCGGCTTTGTAGAACGACGTGCGATCCTTGCTCATCGCAGCCCGAGCCATCGGGGTGTCGACCGGACCGGGAGCTACGATGTTGCACCGGACACCCACCGGGCCGAACTCTCTCGCAATCGATTTGCTCAACGCGATGGTTGCCGCTTTCGCCGAAGCATAGACCGGATCGCCACCTCCAGTGACACCCGCCTGACTGGAAACAATGACGATCCGCCCTCCCCCACTTCGCGTCATTCTCAGCGCGGCCTCACGCACAATCCAAAAGATCGAAGTGAAGTTGTCGTCCACGATATCGCGAAATTTCCTTTCGCTGTAGTCTTGCAACTCAATCCTCTGATAGGTGCCGATCGTAATTGCCACGCGAGAAGGCAGGCCGCCGTTTCTGTCGAGCCATTTCATCGACTTCGCAATCGATTTGCTCCCCCGCAATCGCGCCTTCAACTGCAACTGCACCTCATTGAGGTTTGAGGAACGGCGATCAATTCCAATGACCTGCATATTCGCCGCGCAAAGTTGGGCGGATAGCGCCGAACCTATTCCACCGGAATGTCCGACCACAAGGACGCGGTCCAGGGATGGAGTTTTCAACGCATCCAGGCGCATGACGGAGACTGCTTTTCCTCTGCTTTTCATCCGATCGCTGGTCTACCGCGCAACAAGTATCGGTTGCTCACTTTCCGTCCTTGCGACCGAGTCGGTGACCAATCTTGATATCTCTGAAGGAGACAGAAAGCGTCTCGCGACGCTTTTGTACCCCGGCACAAAATCGGAGACGACAGAATAGGGTGAGAGCGCCCTTCCGGAGAGCATAAGAGAGATTGCAATATCCCCGCTGCTCTTTTTGACCTGATGCAGGATCTTCTGATCCACGTAATGACCGTCGTTCGTCCTTATCGAATAGCTCGCAGTTCTGGCCAACCTTTTCTTCCCGATAAATTCGGAAGGCTTGATGCCATCGCCATCTGCATCAAACAGCTTCGTCATGCTGAACAAGCTGCCGTTCTCGTCATCCTCGGAATAATTGAACGCGGTAAGTTCGCCGCGCAGAATGTAGGATGACAGATTCCAGCGGTGGCTATGGATCCGCGAATCTATGTACGATCCCGCCGGCCAGATGTGGTATCGCAGTTGTGCACCGCACGGAAACTTCCACATGCTGAGCTTTACAAACCCGTTTTCGTGGAAGAGCGAACTGCCGGAGTTGTGGTCGTTCTTGTTCAGATCGTCCACGTAGTCGCCCACGAACTCCTCAAGGCTGACTCTGCCGAAACTAGCCCGGCAAAGATCCAGGAAGCGTTCATGCGTTTCGACATCGATGCGATCGCTTTTCGGATGATCCGCCAGCAGGCGGTCTATGCCGCTTCTAAACTCCCCAAAGGCCGAGTACATCAGAAGTCTTCCTATTGTTCGATGCCAGAATTAGGCCGAAACCAGACTGCTGCTTGCGACAGCAACCGGCCGTGGCCCTTCGTCGAACTCGAGGCTCGGCTCTCGGCCGGCTTCGCGACCTGGTCGTGGGGCGCTTCCGGTCCGCGCCGAGGAAGCGCTTTACGGCAGGGCGACACATCCTCGTCGGACGACGACAACCCACGCTCGAAATCTACCCAATAATCCCCCTAGGCAAGCAGCAACCATTAATTGTATCATTCGACTTCGCTTCCGCAATCGCTTTTTTCGTACGAGCTCAAACACGCAGTGTCGACGTTCGAGCGCCTGGCGGCCGAAGACTTCATCGGTGCGCCCGCCTAACCAGATGAGGCGGCCTGTATTGCAAGGCACTCGAGGCACCCAAGGACCGAGCTTAAGATTGCGATGGCCGGTTCGATCACATCAGGTCCGTGTGAATACTCGCCGCAGCAGCGGGAGATTCTTCTTTGAGATGCCGGCCTTGCGGGATATGAGTGCAGATGAGCTGATCTCTTAGAGCACCGAACAAAAGGGCTACGGCTTGAACTTCCGGCATGCCTGCCCGGCGGTCTCTAATTTCCCGCGAAATCGGCGCGTCAATGGATTGAGAGCGAATTGAGCATGCTACACTGGGGCGAACGTGTCGTTGAAGCCGTTTCGCAATTTGGACCGCTCGTGTTGGGAGTCGATCCTTTGCCCGAGCAGGTGCCGGTCGCGTTACGACATGGCTCAAGGCATTTTGTCGAGAATCTATCGGAAGTTCTGCTGAGCGCTGCCCGCGGCAAGATCGGCTTTGTAAAATTTCAGTCGGCGTATTTTGAGCAATTCGGCAGTCAAGGCATCGCAGGACTCGCAGCTGCAATATCGATGGCCCGCGAATGGGGGTTCGCGATCATACTCGACGCAAAACGGGGAGATATTGGTTCAACGGCTGAGGCGTATGCGAAGGCGTACCTGACGCCGAGGGCAAATGGCGGCTCTGAGCTTGAGGTGGACTGCATGACGGTAAACCCTTTTTTGGGCCCGGAAACGGTCGAACCATTCGTAGAGTGCGGTCGACAATTCGGGAAAGGCATTTTTGTTCTCGTGAAGACGTCAAACTCCGGATCAACCTGGCTCCAGGACAGGTTGATCGGCGATCAAACAGTATCGAACATGATTGCTGACGAGGTCGCAGGATGGGCACGTCAAACACTGGCCAGTAACGGTGTAGCCGCCGTCGGCGCCGTCATTGGAGCGACATTTCCAGATCAGGCGGAACAATTGCGAAAGCGCATGCCTAATTCCGTGTTCCTGATGCCGGGCGTTGGTGCTCAAGGCGCGCAAGTGGACTCCTTGGCCTCTGCGACGCTGAACACGGCGCCTGTTCTTGTCCCGGTCTCAAGAGGCATTGCAGCGGTAGACGAACCGAACATGCCAATCGAGAAGTATCGAGATCTCGTCGCCGCTCGTATTGCCTCCCTGGCAGAGTCATTGCGACAATAGTCACGCCGCGCAGCCCTGGTGCGCTCCGGAGAGACGATCGCCGCCCGCTCAGGCGCAAGACGGCCTCGTCACGGAGCACTCCGGGAAGATCTCGTTGATCCAGGATCTGATTGACGCCACCGGCTCTGGCCCACTGAGGTCAGGCGGATGCTTCGCTTGCGGAACGACCGCAGCCTTTGCCCGCGGCTGCCGCTGCAGCATTTCCTGGACATCTCGCGCGGAAAGGAAATGCGATAGTTCGCCACGAAAAATGAGGGCCGGACAGTTCAGGTTTTCCCATAGTTGCGTGAAATCGCTTCCCTCGTCTTGATGCCGTTCGAAATAGACGATGAGCCTGGGATCGAACGCAAGCCTCCAGCTGTTGTCGGCGGGATCGTGCCACAGGTTATATCTTGCGTACTGCTCCAATTCATCCTCGGTACCGACAGAGGGTTTCATCCCCAGCATGTGTCTGACGAATGGCTTGGCCGCCGCCAGGCATTCGAATTTTGGCAGGCGCCGGAAGCGCTCCTTCAGCGACAAGATATTCTCACCCGAGATGATAGTTCCGACATCGTTCAGTATCAGGCCCTGAATTGGCGATCCGCGTTGAGCGGCCAGCCGCAGGCCTACACTCCCGCCAAAGGACGTTCCCAGCCAAACAATTTTTTGGCTGGCCGGAATTTGGGTCAGCACGCCTGCAAGAGAAGCCGTCTGTATCCCGGTCAAATAGTCGTCTGCCGATTCCGGCAGATCCGACATGCCGTGGCCGATCAGATCGACAGCGACGACATTGTAGTCCGCCTGGAACTGTCGGCCGAGTTTGATGAAGTCCGAACTGTTACGGCTAATTCCATGCGCACAGACAATCGTGATTGTGGCCGTTGAGCACGTCCACACCCTGGCCCTTACCGTCAAGAAGCCAGCCTTCGTAAAGGTCCGGTAGCTCCGCACTTCCATCGGGATGCCCCTGCTCTCTCTCCAAAATTCCTCGAAGGTGCTCCGCCACTTCCAGCGATCAGGGAGAGAGCGAATTTGACGACTGCTTGGCCCATATTGTCGGTAGTTGGAGTTTCTTCCCACACTCCACAATGCCGGGGCCGACGCGAGGTCTCAAGCTGGCAAACGTCTGGAGTGACGAAAGGCGCGGTCAACCGTTGCCTTTCGCATTCTTGCCGACGTTATCGCTGAACAGGATTCCTTTCTGCAAGGCTCGCAGCACCGGCACGATCGTTGGACGCAGCGAGTAAATCTTCCTTGCAACCTTTTCGGCGAAGTCAAGCGAGCCTTCGATCGCGACGGCCTGCAAGCTCCCGCCGTTCGAAAAACGGTGAGTCCACAATTCGTCCATGAACTCCGCTCCCAGTTCGTCTCTGTGGAGCGACAGCAATCTCCATTGCCACTTTCCGTTCATGTTGGTTTCACCCAACGCAGCGTTGAGAGCACACACCAATTCGGTCATCATTAGCGACAACATCCAGACCGCGTCTGCGCTGTGCCCTTCTTCCAATTGACCCACCACGTCCTCTCGCAAAGCGAGATAGTTCATCATCTTCTGGAGAAGGAGATAGCGAGGAAGCTTCTCCAGCCGCATCCGTGCGACAAGTTCATCCGCCACGTGCGAGTTCACCAGGGGCAGCCCCGACCAAAGACGATGCAGCAACTTCAATTCCGACACGTTGCAATAGTACAACTGATCGCCGCCCGCTCCCGACAAGGAGGGGGCGATCCTCTTTGCAAAGTTGCTGATTTTTTCGGCCGAATACACAACGACCTGGATGTCACGATCGCGATTTAGCCGCCAAGTGGCGTGCTGATGATCGGTCTCGTGAACCATCACCCCCCTCTGATCGAGAACTTTGTCGGCGCCCCCGATGATCATCACGTCGAGATCGGATTCGCCGTTGGCGAACCCGTCGGTAACCGAGCCGCCTACGATCGCGGTGGCCGCGTCGTCGATTGCACCGATTTGCGCGATCACCTCACGCAATTCGATGCCATTGGAAGCCAGGAAGGAATTCAGATGTGCCGATGACCGTTTCCTTTGCGCCGAAAGTTCGTCAGTCATTTTGGGGACCTCTCGATCATGGAGCGCATGCATCCGACTACGCTTGTTTGACATGACGCTTCTGCCACCAGTCCACCAGTTCCTGCCGTTGAATTTTTCCACTCGTCGTTCTTGGCAGCTTCGGGACAGGTATGACGTCGTCCAATTTCAGTGCGAAGTAGCGGTATGTGGCTCGGTTCAACGCCGCACTGATGATTTTCAGATCGAGGGTTGAGCGCTTGTCTTCCACGAACGCAATCAGCCACTCCTCCTGATTCCGGATCGACGGGCCGACAACCGCGCACGCGACAGTCAGGTTCTCGTCCTCAACGGCGCGGTCACACACCACGTCGATGTCAGACAGATGATACTTGCTGCCATCGCGGATATATATGTCCTTGCGTCGCCCCAGAACGTAAAGATCTCCATCCAGAATTACGCCGACGTCACCCGTGTCGCGCAGCGACGCGTGGGCGCTGGAATCACCCAAATACGCACGCGATACGCTGGCTCCGGAGACATAAATCGAGCCAACGTGGCCGTCGTCTTTTCGCTTTCCGTCTTCGTCGAGGATGCTGATCTGGCAATTGGCGACAGCAGCGCCGACCGAGACGACCGGCACGGCTTCGGGATCATCCGGAGATGCAGGGACAATCCTGTCATTCCCGATCGAGGACGACTTGTGCAGCCAGATCGCCTTCATCGGCTGGCCAAGCTTCGGGAAAGTAACCGCCAGCGTGGCCTCGGCGAGGCCGTAGACCGGGAACATCGCTTCCCCGCGCAGCCCCAAAGCACTGAATGCGCCGAGGAACGCCTGGCAGAGCGGCCAGGAAACCGGCTCTGCACCATTAAACAACAACCGTAGATCAGACAGATCGGCCGTTACCGGAAGGGACCGACGAAGCGCTCGAAGGACATGCCTCAGTCCAAAACTTGGAGAGCCGCTTATGGTTGCCCTCTCGCTCGACAGGCATTCGATCCAGCGCATCGGAGCGCGAAAGAACAGTCTGGGCGACATGATGGTGTGGGGAACATTCCAGATCAAGGGAGTGAGGTGAAAGCCGATCAACCCCATGTCATGCGACAACGGCAGCCAGCTGACGGCTCGATCATTCCCCGTCAGCTTGATGCCCGTCGCAATGGCTTCAATGTTGGCAATGAGATTTCCGTGCGTCAACATCACGCCCTTCGGATCGCCGGTCGATCCGGACGAAAATTGGATGAAGGCCAGATCATCCGGCGCAAGATGCTCACGTTCGACGGCCGGCGGTTCGAGAACGCAGTGTTCATTGACAACGAGCAGGCCGGCTGGCTTCGGGGAATCCTGCAGCCATTGCTCGACCTCGTCCTTCGTATCGCGTTCAACCAGAATGACCGATGGGAAAAGGTGACCGCAAACGCCCAATAGCTTTTGCCTGGCGCCGGCCGTACGACTGACGGTGAGCGGAGCAGGAACAATGCCACCAAGCACGCATGCCCAAAAATACACGAGGAACAGATACTCGTCCTCGATGAACAGGATCGCCCTACGGCCTCTTGCAAGCCCCATTTTCCGGAGGCCCGCCAACGCAGACATCGCGTCGTTCCAGAGTGCGGTTGCAGTTGTCTCTTTCCTGGTCCCCCGAGCGTCAACCAAGGTTATTGGCGCGTTAGTGGTACGCGCGCTGTCGAATGCCGCATCCAGGGTCTGAAAGGCCAGCAATCACATACCCCTATCCAGCGTCCGGCCTCGCCGTAGCCGCGTCATGAAATGTACTGCATCAACTTGTCGAAATTCCCGGAAGATACGACCTCGCCGACGTCGTCCAACGCGACAAGCAGCCTGTCGATATGTTCGATCTCAATGATCAGAGCAGGTTCCAGGCGCAGAACATCTTTCCGATTCAGGGCAAGGAAGGTGCATATCTGATGTCGATTGAAGATGAAGGACGAAATAACAGGACTGCCGAGATAGTTCAGCAGCATTCCCTTGCGTCCAACCTGCGGCTGCAAATGCAGGGCCCGCATAAGACCCATTCCAGTGGCAGCTCGAAACACGGTGGGATATCGTTGCTGAATGCCTTCCAAACCTTCCGCGAGATAATGCCCCCTTGCCGCTGCTCGGCGCACCAGTTCGCGATCCTGCCGCAACACCAACTCGACCACCCGACGCGCGACCGCGGCAGCCAACGCCCCACCCGCAAAAGTGGAGCTGTGCAATTGCCCAAACGTCGTGGTCCAGACAGCTTCGGTGGTAAGGCAGGCGCCGATCGACATCAGCCCCCCGCCAAGCGCCTTGGCAAGCATGATGATGTCGGGCTCTACCTGGAAGTGCTCGGCTGCGACGAAGTGGCCGGTGCGGCCCAGTCCCGTCTGGATTTCGTCGAGGACCAGCAACGTACCATAGGCACGGCAGATCCTCTGCACCCCACTGAGGTACTCAGCGTCGGACGGGATCATCCCTCCCTCGCCCTGGACAGGTTCTACGAAGAATGCCGCATACTCGGCGCTTCGCAGCGCGCCCTCCAACGCATCCAGATCATTGAACGGCACATACGCGAAGTCAGCATTGTCAATGTAGAAAGGGCGTCGATAGCTTTCATTCTCGGTCGCGCATAGTGCGCCGTAGGTCTTTCCATGGAAGCCGTTGACAGCACTCAAGATGAGTCGGCGCTTCGTGCTGGAACGTGCAAGCTTGATGGCGACTTCCGTCGTTTCGGCCCCGGAGTTGGTGTAGACGCAACGCTCGAGGTTTCCCGGGATATGCTCGCAAAGCAGCCGCGCAAGTTTTGCCGGCTCCTCGCTACGCAGCGGGACGGAAAAGTTGCAGAACCCGCTACGAAGATAGTCCCCAATGAATTCGATCAGCTCCGGAGGATTGTGTCCTAGGGGAACGGCACCGCACTGGGCGACAAAGTCAAGGTAAGCTGTACCGTCCGGGCTGTAATGAAAGTTATTGAGCGACTTATCGACGGCGACATCCATTCCCATGGCCCGCCGTGCCTTTTCACGCTCTGGTTCGAAAACGAACATTGAGTCACGACGCCTCTTCGTACCGGCTCCGGCGGATGCCTCCGCTGAAGCGGTCGCATGCAAGTCAGCACAAGACTTCCTCGTCCTTGTATGCGAGCGCTCCAATTGTCTCGTAATGTGGGGCGGTTCTGGGTGTTATCAGGCCAAGCTTGTTGACGACCGGCACAACGCGACGAAACAGTACGTCCTTGTACGTTCTGACGTACTCAGTTCCCGACAAATGTTTCAGCGTTTCACCCCAGTTCCAGCCATAACGCGAGAAAAGGTCGACGGGAACAAATCTGTCTCGCATCACGATGCAGGCGTCCAGGCAAAATTTGGCGCGCTGCTCGAACTCCTGCTCTGACAAAGTCGCAAGGTGCCGCTTCAGAAAATCGATTCCGAACGTAACATGCCTTGCTTCATCCTTCAGGACATACCCGATGATTTCCGAGAACAGCGGATCCTTACTTCGATCTTTAATGTTCTGAAGCGAGGCCAGCGCAATCCCTTCGATGATGACCTGCATACCGATCAATTTGAAATCCCACCTTTCGTCGGTAAGGATCTTCGATAGCAGGCGGCTCAGGCTCAGGCTGACGGGGTAGAGATCAAGGTCCCGGGCCGCCTGATATGCACGCAGGACTTCCACGTGACGGGCTTCATCGGAGGTTTGCGATGCAGCGTACATCTTTGACGATATGTCAGGAGCGCACGACACGAGTTGGGAGGCGACCAGCAGCGCACCTTGCTCGCCATGAAGGAACTGACTTACGTGCCACGCCAACAGCTGCCAAAGAAATTCCTGTCGCTGCTGCTCGTCGAACCCTACATATCCTGGGTACGCGGCAAACCCCACCTCATCACCATCAAAAGGCCAGATGGGCCGAGGCGCCTGCCAGTCAATATCGGTCGTTGCGTTCCAGGACTTCTCTTTGCCAAGCTCGTAGAGCTTGCGATTAGTTTCCGAAGCGACGGCGTATTCCATATCGAACGAGCCCCGCAGCGTGGAAATGTACTGCCGGAGGCCGTCGGATGCTGGGATGCCTAGATTCACCGCAATTCGCTCTGTTTCTGTTAGCTCTGATAGGCCGATTCCGTCTTGATCATTGCGATCAGGTCCGCAATCGACAACTTGTCCTCCAAGAAACTCTCGATCGGGAAGATGACGTCATACCTGAATTCGAGAAGCGCACCGATCTCCGCGGCCTTCAAGGAGGTCAATCCGCCATCGATCAACGGAGTGGCCATTTGGTCGGGCTCGCTCCCCCAACCCTCCATGATTTCAACGACCTCATTCACGAAGTCTCCGATGCCGCCGCCCGACCTCATCCTCGATATTCCTTGCGCGACCTAGAACCCCAGCGAGGGCATCCCCCTTATTCGCAGGCAAGCTCGCAAGTTAACAAGCCGCCTGAGGCTGTCAAGACGGAGACATACAACCGGCGGACAAAAAACTATTTTTACTTGCAAACGCAACCGCCGCCACGTAACAATTGCAATTTATTATTGTGCAAGCCATGCACGAGTGTCGTTTTGCTGATCAATCGCCGCAGGGAGAACGAGCATGCAAATCAAATTGATGACCGCCAATCTTGACCATGCCCAAGTCACCCCTGAAGAATTCGGCAAGTCCAACCGGCAGTTTTCCATTTGCCTGATCGTGCCTTGGATTTCCGAGCATCGAGCTGTCGTTAAGAACATTTCCCGCGGCTTCGAACAATTGTCGATCCAATATCTGAAGGCGCATCTCGATCGGTATGGAATCCGTTCCGATCTCATCAATGCTCAGCTTCTGGAACTGACCAACGATCAAATCGTGGAATGCGTCACGCGAGGCCAGTACGATCTGATCGGAATATCGTGCCCGGCTCAGCGGCTGTATCAGGCTGCAAAGGACATCGTAAAGCGCCTCGCCGGATTGCCCAACGCACCGCACATAACGATGGGAGGCTGGTTTGCCACGGTGGCGCACGAAGAAATCATGCACGACTGCCCCGGCCTGAACTCGGTAGTCCGCGGCGAAGGAGAATTCGCCATCGTCGATCTCCTGTCTCATATCGAGGGCAATGATTTCCAAAGCATCCTGGGTCTGACATGGCGAGCGGCCAATGGGGACGTCATAACAAATCCGGTCAGACCACGCATCAACGACCTCGACAACCTTCCATTTCCTGACAGAAGTGACCTGCCCGAGATATTCAAGATTTTTCCGAAGAATGAGTACTACGCACATTTGATGGCCAGCCGTGGCTGCTATGCCAACTGCTCGTTCTGCAGCATCAACAGCTTGTTCGATGTAAAAGGACGCACGATGCGGTCGCCAGAGAACATCGTGACTGAAATCGAAGAACTCTATACGAAATATGGGATATCGAATTTCCAGTTCATCGACGAGATATTTCTTGATCGTAGCCGGAGGTCGACGCGATGGGCCCTGGAGATTTGTGACGAGATCGAAAAAAGACGGCTCAAGATCTCCTTCTTCATCTACTGCCGAAGCACGGACATCACCGAGGATGTGTTCAGGAGATTAAAGGAAGTCGGCCTTTACATGGTCTATGTCGGCGTCGAATCCGGAAGCCAGGCCGGCCTAGATCGATTCAACAAGGCGACGACCGTCGAAGACAACAGCGCAGGAATTAAGATCCTGAAGAAGCTAGGGATACGGCCGCAAATCGGTTTCATAATGATTGATCCGGCGGCCTCCTTCGACGAATTGAAACAGAACTATCAATGGCTCGCGGACAATGAAGCTTACGTGCAGAACAACTTTGTCAATAAGCTGAACCTCTATTTCAAGACTCCCATTGTCGAGGATTACAGTCGTCGCGGCATTGTGCCTGAGCCCACATTGGATGAGCGTCACCGCTATGTGTTCCTGGATCGGCGAGTTGAAGGTTACAGTATCGCAGTAGATCGAATCTCCAACGCGTTGTTCCCGATCGAAGAGAGACTGTTCGAGCTCAAACGACGTTACCGGAAACTCGCAGTCCAGGGAAACGATAACAGCTCAACCGAACGCCGAACCATGCTGGAGGCCATCAGCAAGATGTCGCCGCTCATGAATGAAATTTGGCGAGAGGTCGCGGGCAAGATAATCGCGACGCTCGACGATCAGAGCGATAACGGGCCTGAAACCGTGATGGTCGAGCGGGTCCTCGAGGACTACAGGGCGCTGTCAGATCAATACACGGAGTTGCTGGACAGGATTGTCGACGGCAAAGGTGAAACGTTCGAGCTCGATAATATTCAGCCGAAGCTCGCCAATCGCCGGGTATCTCATTACATAAACGACTGCCTGCCGAGCTAAACAACGGAGAGCGCAATTGGAAATTTCTGAGGCCGCCTATTGGGGGATGTGGCGACTGAAGAAGGCCGCAATCCAGAACGGAAATCTGGTCGTAATCTCCGGCTTTGACGGAGCGGGAAAAACGACGCAAATCGAGCTTCTCGCGAAGAGCCTGACGACGAGCGGCGAAAATGTGATTTCAACCCGACAGCCGACCGACTGGTATCGGTCGCACCCTCAGCTAAGAGCCTATATCGAGGAAGGACAAGCCGTCGACCAGCAATTCCTGGCGCTCCTGGCTGCCGCGGACAGGCGCAAACATATCGTCGAAGTGATTGATCCGAATATGACCGCAGGGTCATGGGTACTTTGCGACCGTTACGTTTTCTCAAGCCTAGCATTTTTCGCGGAGCGCGGCGTCGACGCGGATATCGTTGCGCGATTTAACCTAGATATTCCGCGGCCTTCGCTCGCCGTGTTGCTTGACGTCCCCCCGAACATTACGGTTGATCGAATTAATCATCGGGATGGGGGCGTAAGGAAGTTCGAAGAGCAGGACGCCGCAAGGATTGGACGAATAAGGAACAATTTCTTGCGACTGGCAGCGTTGGACCCCGAAGTTCTTGTGATAGACGGACGGAACGAGCCGGCGTCGATCCACAAGATCATTATGGATAGATTGAACAAGCCGAAGCAAATGGCATCGTGAGTGCACCCGTTACCTTGACGCGATCAAGGTTGCCTGAATGCGCTTCCTCGGCGAGCATCGGTATCGCAATTCGCTGCCTCGATGAGCGGCGGTTACGCAGGTTCGCCGACCAGACGACGAAACCGAAGAGGTCGATGAAGTAAAACGGACGGACGTGACTTCTTGATGGCCCGCCCGACTGCGCATCGGTGGGCGCAAGGCGGCGCGGTCGGGGTTACCGTCCCGCAGAAACCGGCCACCTACAAGATCAGGATAAAGCAACAGAAGACTGGGCGCGAGCTTCTCATCGGGACACTATCGAAGCGCTCGACGCTTATGACATGCAACACATCGTGATGATCACGACTGCTTCGAGGCCCAAGTCACCACGGCACTAAGGAATTGGAAATGCCTCCTCCTCTTGATCCTGTTATTGCTCAGATCATTCTCCCGGCTATGCCACCTCTCCGCGATCGCTTGCGCCCTTCGACACGCTGGCTCTGTCGATGAGTCCCTCCAGCCTAGCCTTGATCAGCAACGCGGTGTAGCGTGATAACGACCGGCACATCGTGATGGTCCCGCCAACGACGTAGAAATTCTCTTGGCGCGTGGCGCCGAACATGTTGCGCAGCTCGCCGTCTGCACCGATGCCCCAGATCGGTCCGACACGCTCCGCCACCTCGTCCCCGAGCATCGCGCGAACGGCCTCCTGTAGAGGCTTCCACCCCGTCGCGAGAACGAGCAGGTCGACGTCCAGGCGCGATCCGTCGGAGAACACGGCTTCCGCGCCCTCGAGGCGATCGATCTCGACACCCGGCTTCAGCTTGATGCGGCCGTCGGCGATGAGGTCGGACGCGCCGACGTTGAGGTAATAGCCGCTGAGACGCCGCAGCAACTTCATGTAGAAGCCAGTATCGTCTTCGCCATTGTCAAGCGCGAAGCCGACCTTACGCAAGCGGTCGAGCAGGTCACGGTCCTCGAACGCCATTTGCCGGCTCAAGGGTCCGTGGAGCCGACGCACGAGGTCGTAAGGCACCGACGCGCCCATGATGTCGACGTCCTCGATCGGCCGGACGCCCTCATTGCGGCGAAATAGCTGGGTAGCCTTCGCCGCGGACGGTACGATGCTGACGACCGTCGTCGAGGAACGCTGCAGCATTGTGACCTCGGCGCCTCGCATGTAGAGGTCCTGCGCGATGTCGTGGGCGCTCGTGCCGGCGCCGACGACGAGCGCCGATTTGCCCTGGGTCGCCACATCGTCCGTCCGCCCGCTCGAGTGGATGACGGTGCCTTTGAACGCATCAAGACCCTCGATGTGCGGAATATTCGGAAGACCGCTGACGCCGATCGCCATGACGAGGTGGCGCGGCCGCATCATGCGCAGGCTGCCATCGGATGTCCTGAGCCGCGCGGTCCACTGTCGGTTGGCGCCGTCGTAGGTCGCGCCAAGGAATTCCGTGCGCGTCCAGACGTTGAGCTCCATCACGTCGGCGTAGAATTCCATCCAGTTGGCGAGCTTATCCTTGGGCAGGTAGACGGGCCAACTGTCGGGAAATGACAGGTATGGAAAGTGGTTGCTGGCGATTTCGTTGTGCAGCGTGAGTGAGTGGTATCGCTTCCGCCATACGTCGCCGACCCGTTCGTCGCGATCTACCACCAGCGCGTCGACGTCAAGATGCCGCAACCGTGCCGCCAGCATGAGTCCCGCTTGGCCTGCGCCGATGATGAGGACCTCGGGGTCCCGATCGCGATAGGCGCGGGCCGCGCCCCGACGATCGAGCCAATTGTCGGCCCCGGCCTCCACGGCCCTCATGAACGTCTCGTCGCGGTTGGCGCGCCCACGTTCGGGAAAGTTCTTCAGGGCGGTCATGGCGGTGAGAAACGTCACGGCCCTGAAGCCGGCCCCGCCCGCCTCGGGCACGAGCCGCAAGTATCCGCGAGCAGAGGCAAGCTCGGTCTCGAACGTGAAGAAGCCTTCGACCGTCGGGCCAAACTCGCCGAGCACGCCCGTCATGGCCCGGCCCTGAAGGCGGAGGTTGCGGGGGTGCGTCGTAGAGCCGATGCCCGTCAGGCCGCCTTGCACCTCGGAGAGACCGTGAAACGTCTTGAGCTTCCAGGTGAGCGCGAGAAGGTCGCGCCAGTAACCATCGGGATGGAACAGGTCCGCGAGAGTGGACAGGCCGTTGCCAGCCAGCATGGCTTCGAAATCGGTGAGCCACTTCGTGGCGGCCCGATCCAGATGCTCCTCGGTTATCTCCCCGCTGCTCATCGGCTGTTCACTCCTTGCGCTCTACTCGGTTCATTTCGTTCTGCGGGGTAAAGAGCGGCGGCCCGCTCGCCGCGGCACCGTCCACCTTCCGATCCGATCCGCTCCGCTTCGTCGCTTCGAGCCAAGCACCGCGCGCCGGCGTAGATGCGCGGCTGCGATCACACTTTGCCGCCGATTGCGTCGTGGGCAGGTATCGCCAAGGTCGTGGCACGCGGTGCGCCGGGAACGTCGTCCTGGAATCCCGTGCCGAACAGCCGGGCCATGACGACGCTTGCGGCCGTCCCAACGCCGAGCGGGATGAGCAGCAGCAGGAAGATCTCATAGAGCGGCAACTTCATCGCGATCAGAATGCCGCCGAGCACGGGACCGCTCACCGAACCTATGCGCCCGACAGCGAAGGCCCAGCCGGACCCGTTGGCGCGAAAGGCGGTCGGATAGATGAGCGCCGATGCGGCATTAAGTCCGAGTTGCAGGCCGAGAAGGCAGAACCCGGCGAAGAACACCGCGGTCATGAGCAGGGGCTCGATGCCGGTGAGAAAGCCCAATGAGCCGACGATCGGAAGCGACAGCGCGAACAGCATCGCCACTGGGGTGAAGCCGTGCTTGTCGAGCGGTCGGGCGAGCGCGAGACCGCCGACCGTGCCGCCGATCTGGAATATCGAGGTGGCGAGCGCCGCATGCGAGGCCGGTACTTGCGCTGTCGCAAGCACCGTGGGCAGCCAGCTATTGGTAAAGTAGAACGTCATCTGACAGCAGATGAACATCACCCACAAGAGTGGCGTGAAATATGCGAGGCGGCCCGCGAACAGCAGCTTTGGCGTGAACCCCGAAAACGCCGGTTCGCCCTGGATCACGAAGCGCGTCTCCGGACCGATACTGAGGGCCGGATCGAGGGCGCGGACGACACCAACGATCGCTTCGCGCCTGCGGTTGTTCAGCACGAGGAACTTCAGGGACTCGGGCAGGAGGAAGATCGCAAGGATCGCGATCGCGATCGGGACCGCGCCACCAACGAGAAAGAGGACCTGCCAGCCGTACTGTGGCACGAGCGTAGCGGAGACGAGGCCCGGGAGCGCACCGCCGAAGGTGATGCCGGTGAACATGACGATGATCATCGTCGCGCGGATTCGGCGCGGCGCGAACTCCCCGTTCAATGCGGTGATGTTCGGAAGCAGCCCTCCGATCCCAATGCCGGCGAGCAAGCGCAAATAGATCAGATCCGTCACCCCGCCTGCCTTGGTGCACGCTAGCGTGAAGACACCGAACATGAGGCACGAGCCGACGATCGCGATCTTCCGGCCGAACCGATCGCCCACATAGCCGAACAGCGGTGAGCCGATAAGAACGCCAACCAGGCTCGCACTGAAGACCGGCCCGAGCGCAGCCATGCTTGTGATGCCCCATTCCTTTACGAGGAAAGGCGCGGCAAACGCCGCTGCGGTGATGTCGTATCCGTCGAGGAGGACGAGCAGAAACGAGAACAGCACCAACTTGATATTGAAGGCGTTGATCCGGCGCTCGTCGATCAACTGCGAAACGTCGACAATGTTTGGCTCCAGCATGGGTTCCCCAATGGCTTGATCAGCAGGCGCAGCCGGATGATATCTCAGCGACGTGAGGTTGTTCGACTGAGGCCGCAGCGCGGAAGCCGGATAGCTCCGCGTACGCGGCCTCGATTTTGCAAATCAGCGGCCCAGCGCGTCGAATACACGTGGAAGCAGCAGCGTGGGCGTACTGGCGTTTCACCACCGTCACGCGCGTAACGAAGCTTCCTAGCGCCTTCTTGAACTATAACATCAAGGTGATTTGAGCGATCATGCCCTCAATCCATCACGACGATCCTGCCCGGTATTTTAAAGCGCTGGCCAAGTGCGGCATCTGGCGCCCGTTATCCATTCTTTCGCCCATCTAACCACTCTGTCATATCGATGTCAAGACAACGATGTCTACGCAACGATTAAATCCTGTTGTGGTATTTGACCTAGGCGGGCAGAACAGCGATTGGTAAAGCATTCCGAGTCGCTTATGTCTGGCAAACCGGAGCAAGCGGAGTTCAATCACTATGGCACGCAAAGCCAGCGGCCTCCGGCCAGCAAGGCAAGAGAATCAGTTTCCGCTGACGGATCTGGTGGGATTCCGCTTGATCCATCTCGCCGATGTTATCAGCCGGGCGGCAACCGCTGTATTTGAAAGGCGGTTTGACATCAACAACTCCGAACTCCGTGCACTGATCGTATTACGCGAGGAACAGCCGCTTACTCTGGCGGAACTCAGTCGCCGCGGACGGATAGACAAGGCTTGGGTAAGCCGGTCGATCGAAAGTCTGCACGAGCGCGGTCTGGTGAGCCGTAAACGGCATCCGACCGACAGCCGGATGACACTTATTTCGTTGACCGCGGCGGGCGTTGAGATGATCCGAAAGCTGGCGCCGATTGCCTGGGAGCGCCAAAACCGGCTGCTTTCCGGGCTTTCCCAGCAAGAGGCATTCCGGGTTATTGAAATTCTCGAGCGAAACGCCAATGATCTTCTGATCAACCCGTGATGTGATGGTTTTGGGCGCCGTCCATCCCGACGAGCGACGCTCCTTTCAACAAGGCGAGGTTCATCGGCAAAGCCGGGATCGCTCGGCGGCGAATCCAACGACCAAGTGGCGCCCCCCAATCCCAAAGTGACCATGCCACTGAGACTTTGCCAATTCGAAGCCTCCCTCGGTGGCTCAGAACGAATAGACATGGTCGTTGGCTTTTGCCTGACCTTGTAAGATCGCATTCTATTTGCGGGAGCGATAACAACGGACGACAGCGTCAATGACGCATCGTCCCGGCATCACCGACACGCAGGGCTACGTGTTCGCAATCGTCAACGGCAAGGAGCGCAACCGCGTACCGATAGCGGCGAAAATCGCATTTGCAACGGCAGGGGCGATCGCGGGCGTGCCGATTTCGCCGTCTCCTCCGATGGCGGCGCCGGAATTGACGATCTCAGCTGTCGTCGATGACTGCGCTGATGGCGGATGTGCGCGTCTCAGCGCCGGAACTCGACATCCAGCGGCGGCCGATCAGCCGGTGACAACGTGCTTGGCCATCGCGCCAGCGTGGGAGCCTGCGTCCTGACGCCCTTCTGAGCCACTTCAAGGAGATGAGAATCATATCAAACCCGGAGCAACTGAGTCCGGCTCGGCCCGTTGACTTGAAAGATCAGCAATAAAACGCAGCGCCTCTTGGTGAAAGCTGCAATGCACATGGGACAGCTCGTTGAGAACGTCGAAATGGTGACCCGGAACAACATGGCGCCTGATACTTCCATTGGAAGACCCGAAGATCGCCACGTACCGGTCTGACTGCCGTTTGAACTCTTGGGTCTCATCGTCTCCGCAAGCGATCAATTGCGGCGCGCTGGTTACAGCCGCGCGATTTATCGGACTTTGACTGAAGGCTTCCTCTTGGTCCAAGTGAAGCGCGTCGTTGTTGGTTGTCGCAAGCAGTGGTTCCAAGTCAAAGATGCCAGATACCAAAAGGCCTCCCTTGAGCAGATCGCGCGGCAGCCCTTCCGCGAAATTCGGCCAGTCTGTTGTCATCATCATTCCAGCAATGTGCGCTCCGGCCGAGTGACCGACGATGCACAACTGTTCTCGGTTTCCGCCCAGATTGTCGATGTTGTGCCACAGCCACGCTATGGCCCTACGGACTTGCTCGACTATTTGCGTTATGCGAACTCCGGGGCAAAAGTCGTAGTTGATAGCTACGAAAGACACACCATTTTGAACAAACGATTCCGCAAGAAAGCTGTACGCGGATTTATCGCCTCTCTGCCAGTAGCCGCCGTGAATAAAAACCGCCGTGGGCGAGGACTTCGGCTCAGCAGTCGGGAAATAGTCTAGGCGATCGCGTCCGCTTGATCCGTATGACAAGTCCAACCGGCACTCGCTGGATTGGCGGAATGCCATGCTTCGCCTATTCCAATCAGGAAGGAAATTGAGATCCGGTCGCAGATGGCCCAAAGCGTACTGCTTTTCCAGTCGATCATCCATCATGGACTCACTTCCTCACGCTGGTCGTCAGTGATTACTTAATCAGGAGCATCGTCCGAGGCAGCGTTCACGCCGGCTCGATACTGCCGCGGTAGGTGCGCACGAAGCGCTGCGGGCGATAAGGCGCAGACTCACGCGAGGGGAAGGCTACGGCCAAAATGTCGGGAAAGCCCCTCCCAGCAGCTCGGGTAGGCGCCGTCGAGCAAGTGCAACTGCGAAGCGTAGGCCGTTGCGCTCAGCGGATAACGGGTCTCAAACATGAAGGCCATCGTTCCCGACAAACGCTCGGGAACCAAGGCCTTCTGGCTCGCCTTCTCGAAAGCTTCCACGTCGGGGCCATGGGCGATCAGGCCATTGTGAAGGCTCATGCCGCCCGGGACGAAGCCATCCGGCTTCGCATCGTAAACACCGTAGATGAGCCCCATGAATTCACTCATCACGTTCATGTGGTACCACGGCGGCCGGAAGGATTCCTCCATGACGATCCAACGCTCGGGAAATATCACGAAGTCCACGTTGGCCGTCCCGGCAACCTCGGAGCTCGCGGTCAGCACGGTGTAAATTGATGGATCTGGATGATCGAACAGGACCGACCCGACGGGCGAGAAGCGGCGCAGATCGTACTTTACGGGCGTGTAGTTTCCATGCCAGGCGACGACGTCAAGAGGCGACTGCTGGAGATCCGTGACGTACAGACGACCTAGCGACTTTACGAAAAGCTGGCAGGGCTTCTCCTGGTCCTCGAAGCCGGCAACAGGCACCAGGAAGTCTCGTGGATTGGCGAGACAATTGGCTCCGATCGGGCCGCGCTCAGGAAGCGTGAGATAGTTACCGTAGTTCTCGCAAACGTACCCGCGGGCCGGTCCGTTCGGCAGATCGACCTTGAATTTCATGCCTTTTGGAACGATGACGATCTCGCCCGGGGCAGCGTCGAGGAATCCGCATTCGGTGAATACACGGATCGCGTTCTCCTGCGGCACGAGCAGCAGTTCGCCGTCAGCGTTGTAGAGGTAGCGGTCCTCCATCGACCGGTTTGCGACATAGACATGGGCGGCCATGCCTAGCTGCAGATGCACGTCCCCGCCGGTGGCGATGGTCCGGAGACCAGAGAGAAAGTCGCACGGCTCATCAGGAATGGCGATCGGCGCCCACCGCATTTGCGCGATCGGCAGATTTGACTCATCGCGGCAAGGAGCTGTCCGGATCAGTCCAGCGTCAACTTGACGGAAGCCGCGGCCATGCTGGACAGAGGGTCGAATGCGGTAGAACCATGTGCGCTTGTTACTGTGACGCGGGGCCGTGAAGGCGCTGCCCGAAAGCTGCTCGGCATAAAGCCCGAGCGGTGCCTTTTGCGGAGAATTCCTCGCCAAAGGCAGTGCATTGGGCACCGCTTCCGTCGCGAAGGAGTTCTCAAATCCGGTCATGTAGGCGGGCGAACCGTCGCGGGCCGAGAGCACGGCCTCGCTGAATGCATTGGAATGAACTGTCATGATTCGATGCGCCTGTTTGAACGTAGGGTCGGAGACGTTGATCATGCCGATCCGCGCGGCTTAGTCAGTCCCATGAGCGGGTGACAAAGGACGGCCCTTCTTCAACCGCCAGCGACGCCGTGATGCGGCCGGCGCATAGCCCGAATCTGATGGACGCGAAGCTTGGCCGCGCGGGAGTTCGGCCCTTCAGGGCCGAGAATAGTCTCGTTCGACGTCTGCAACGGCCGCTCGTTGGCACTTTTCGTCAATCCCTTAAGCGTTCACCGTTACGATTGTGCCAGCGCCCCCCGTAAATGGTCGATTAGCCTGAGCGAATCGCCGGGCAAATCGTCACCACGCCAGGCTACATGCTGATCGGGTCGCGCCAACACGAGCTTTGTCGAATAAAGCGCGGCTGCTTCTCTTGATACCACATCAAGCACGGTGAGCGGAAAGCCGCGCTTCTGCGCGGCGGTAGCCAACGGCCCCACGTCGAGCGACGGATCGAATCGTAGCAACGTATATTCCGGCCCAAGAGCGTCGTAGAGCGACCGGCCATCGTCGAACCACAGATGGGGAACACGACACCCGGGCACAGTCGAGGAAGTAAAGGTCCCAAGGGTATAAGTCGGGTGCGCGCTCCCATCGTAAGCGATCAATGGCGAACTGTCGTAGAAGTAACCAAAGTTCAGGCCAGCGGCCGCGAATTGCTTGATATTCGTCTCGCAAGCAACACGACCAGCTTCGGCGCGGGCCTGCTCGCCCTCAACTCCTTCATCGAGGATGTTAGCAGGAACAGCGCTGCGGCGCCGCGTCTCTTCTTCAGCTTGCGACATCGCCAAATGGGATACCTGTTCAGTGATCGGCCATCGCTCCGCCTCATAGGCATCAAGAATTGCCGCAGGCGCCCAGCCGTTGAGATGCGCGGCGAGCAGCCACGACAAGTTCATCGCATCCGCAATGCCGGCGTTCATGCCGTAGCCAGCAAGCGGTGCCCAGAGGTGGGCCGCATCGCCGGCGAGAAATATGCGCCGGTCGCGAAATGCTTCAGCGATCAAGCGCCGTCCAATCCAGTCTTGCTTCGAAACGACCTCATAAGTGAAGTCAGGGCCGACACCGAGAATGGCGCGAATGCTGCCGTCACGATCCACTGCATCGAAATCGAATTGGTCGGGCCGCAGATAGTTGAAAATCATCCAACGCTCACGGCCGTCGATCGCGATCACATTGCCATTCCACTTCGGATTGAGCGAATATGTCATCCAGGCCCGTTCGTGTTGCTGCTGAGCGATTAGCTGGGGAGCGCGAATGAAGGTCGCCTGCACGCGCATGAATTCTCCGTCGCCCTCCAGCTTGATGCCGAGCCCCCGCCTCACCGTCGATCGTGCCCCGTCGCATCCAATGAGATAACGTGCGGAATAGGACTGAACCTCTCCGGTATCGAGATCGCGGCCAACGGCAGTGACTTGATCCTCACCCTGGGAGAAACTCACGAGTTCTACGCGATTGTAGATTTTGACGCGCGGCGTTGCCGCGACGTAGTCAAATAGAATCGGCTCGAGCATGAGTTGATTGACGCGATGCGGAAGTTCTGGCGTTGGCCAGTTCGAGTCTGCGCCGGTCCGATCGGTGAAGCGGTCGCGCCGGCACGGGATGTGGATGCGACCGCACTCACGCCCGGTAAAAGCGGTGCGATAAGCGATTGCGTGCGGGTAATCCTCGGGTAGGCCGGCATTACGCAGCTTTGCGGCAACGCCAAGCCGGCGAAAGACCTCCATTGACCGAGAGCTGACATGGTTACACTTCGGGTCGGGCGCATCGCCTTTGCGGCGTTGCTCAATGATCGCGACCTCGATGCCGCGCCGAGCGAGATCAAGTGCAAGCGTGAGGCCGACAGGCCCCGCACCCACAATCAGGACAGACGATACGCGCTCGCTAGGCATGACGGACTTTCCTCGTTCTATGGCACGCCGCACTCACCGCACGGACCAGCACCCATCACCAGCCTTGAACATATCTAAACGGGCCGATGGAGGCCAAGGTCCGCCGCTACTGCGGTTCAAAACCGATCTGGTCGGCCACTCGAAGCCAAACCGGCGTCTCTTCGTCATATAGCTTTTGAAAGTCTCGGCGGCCAAGCACGGTCCTGTCTTCGACGTTGAACGTCTCGAATGTGGCCACCATTCTATCCGTGGCCGCCGCTTCAACGATCAAACCGGAGAGCCGCTCAAGGATCGGTTCAGCAATCCCTTTCGGACCAACCAAGCAAGTGTAGGGACGCAGATCGAACACTTTCGAAGTCGCGCCCTGCTCATCGAAAGTCCCTACATGCGGAAGCTTAGACAAGCGACGCTTGTTGGTTACGGCGATCACCCGCCCATGTACGCCTTCAATCGTACGAGCGGTGTTGTAGCTGCCGAAAGTCGCATCTATTTGGCCACTGGCCAGGTCGGGAATTTGAGCCATATCACCCCGATATTGAACTGGCTGGATCTCGACGCCGTACACTCGGGCCATCTCGGCAACCATAATATGAGGGAATGACCCCGGTCCGAGGCAACCGATGGACGCTTTATTCACCTTGGCGTAAGCGATAAACTCAGCGAGATTCGTGGCGCCTGTCTTGATCGAGGCGCTCAGCACAAGGGGACCGATCGGGATCAACGACAGCAACTCGAAGTCCTTGGCGGTGTCGTAAGGCGGATCCTTGTACATCTTTCTCTGCATGATAAGTGGGGAGGCCGTGCTCATCAACAGGGTGTAGCCATCGGCGGGTGCACGCTTGACCTCGACCGCAGCGATTAGCCCGTTGGCCCCTGTCTTGTTCTCGACGAACACTGTCTGTCCGAGCTTTTCTTTTAGATAATCCGCAATGTTCCGCGCGAAGATATCCGCCGTCGATCCGGGCGTTTGTCCGCAGACGATACGAATTTGCTTGGTCGGCCACGCCTGCGCGACAGCGGGCGCGGCGAATGTTGGCAACACTACCGCCGAAGTCGCAGCCTTGATGAAGCAGCGGCGGGTGATGTTGATGGTCATCTTCCGTCCCCATTCGGTCCGTTGCAGAGGCGAACCCGCGCAATGCGATCTGATCATACTGATCCGCGCTCCCTGGTCAGTCCCATGAGCAGGTGACACGGTGCGGACCACCCAATCCGCGCGACGCCGTGACGGCCGGCGCACCGCCCGAAGCCGATGGACGCGAACCTAAGCCGCGCGCAGCGTCGGTGATGACGATCTCGTGCTGTCCTCAGGGAAAGTGGGCTGCCGCCGCCCGGGAGAGGCAGGCGCGAGTGATCTTGCCGCCCAAAGCGTCCGCCCTTCAGCACCAGAGACGGTCGCGCTTCCGATGAGATCTCGTGTCTCCGCGTTTGCAGCCGTTGCTCGTCAGATGAGCGAGCATCTGCCCTACTGACCAGTACAATTCATGCGCGGCAGCCCTGCCGAGCACCGTGGGGGTAAGCAGCAACATGTTCTACTGATCCGTCTCCAGTAAAGCCTCTTTTCGGCTTTAAGCCCTGTGCTTATCGGACTGGCTGAATATGGATGTTCAACAAAGCGGGGATTCCCGAGCGCACCTTCTCCAAGGCGCGCACTAACGCATCAGGAAGCAAAGCTGGATCCTCGACCGCCTCGCTCCAGCCCCCACAGCATTGCGCCACTTTCTCAAAGGCCGGAGATGGACTGAGCTCCTGGACAGGCATGACGTTTACCTTCGATGCTGCACCGTCCGGATAGACAGCCAGCGTAGATTGCTTCACGGCTAGCCACTGGTGGTTGTTCGCAACAATCGTCAGAATCGGAAGATTCTGCGCCCGCTGGACGAAATGGAAAGGAATGGGATTTCCGAACATATACGAGCCATCCCCAACGATGGCGATCACATCACGATCGGGAGCCGCGAGCTTGGCGCCAAGAGCCGTTCCGAGACCCGCTCCCAATCCGCCAGCCAGCGAAGTCCCGATAAAGCTATCCTGATCCCTAAACTCCAGGCGGCTCGCCGCCGTACCTAACTCATTGACGATGATCGTCCCGTTGGCTTTCGCTTCATTTATGCAATGCGCAAGCCAGGCCGGGTGGATCGGCCATGCATCGCACGAGCGTTGGACAAGGTCCTGCCTGGCTTGCAAGGCTTTCGCCTTTTCCGCGGCAACCCAGTCACGCCTTTTGCGGAGAACGTCATCGTCAATCGCGCCCACCGATTCATTCAGCATCGTGAGCGTCGCCGCGGCGTCCCCGGCGATCAGAAGATCGGCTTCAAATTCTCGAAACGGATAACGGCTCGCCAGCGGATCGGCACCGATATGCACGATCTTCGTAGCGGACTTTGGCCTCGAAAAGCGTGGCAACCAAGGCACCACGCATTCGACGACCAGAACGAGGTCCGCGTCCTGAAGATAGGATCCAGGATCTTGCGCGAGGCCGAGGTTCATCACATGATCGCTGGGCAAATTGGCATCCGCCGCATTCACCTGAAGTACCGGAATGGCCTTGGAAGTGCAGAGGTTCGACAGCGCGGCCGCACCCTCCCGCGATCGGCCCGCCGTCGACGTTATGATCAGGGGAGACCGCGCTTCGGCGATCATTTGGGCAACTTGATCGACCGCCTGCTTCGACGGTGCGCTTGATGTCACACCAAGCGGCCGGACGTTATCGCGACGCATCGGTACGGCGGGGTCGGCGAGCACCTCCCGCGGCAATGCCAGATAAACCGGCCCGCGTGGCTCGCTCATGGCTATATCGAGAGCCCGATCGACGAGCGCTTCAACAGGTTGACCAGCCCGGAGTTCGTAGTCCCATTTAACGTACTCACGAAGCATGCCACCCTGATCGAACGATTCCTGCCCCCAATGAATAAAGATATCTCGCGAGGCGATATGTCCCGTCTCTGTTGCCGGCGTACGACCCGCACACAACAGGACGGGAACGTTGTCGCGCGCCATATTCATGATCTGGCAGACGGCGTTCGCGGTCCCAACCGTCACATGCAGCATGACGGCAGCCGGCTTGCCGGTGATGCGATAGTAACCGTTCGCCATCGCCATCGCCAGATTCTCGTGTGGTACCGTGACGAATGTCGGATATTTTTGTTCGCCGGCGCCCGATAACACTTCGATGATCGGCGCGAAGTCTGTGCCGGCATTGGCAAACACGTATTCGATACCGCGAGCGGCGAGCCGTCTTAAAAACGAGGACGCCGTGATTTCCGCGGAACGCAATGATATCGTTTCAATCTGATCCATGTAGACCTCACTAACTTTCGTCGTCTTGTTTGCTGAGATTTCAGGCCGCGGTGATTTTCGACGAGATAGCATCAGAAAATGAAACTGATTTCACTTTCGTATCGAACAAATCGGCCTTCTATTTCTTTAGAAGGCCGTGCCTTCCAAGAAGCGCCCTCTCCGTCCCAAAGAAGGAACGGCTCGAAGCCTCGTAGTCCGCCGCACTTTGGTATCGAACGTCTTGGTCCCCCTTGGTCAACACAGCCACGACATCCGGATCCTGCAACGCTTTCTGGAAAGCGCTTTCAAGAGTTTGGACCGCTATCACCGGCAATCCGGCAGGACCGGCGAGGCCCCACGGCGAGTCGATACTGATATCGTAACCAAGTTCCTTGAGCGTTGGCGTCGTGGGCCAACGCGGTGATCTACGTGATCCAGCAGTGGCGAGGATGCGAAGCTCGCCAGCGTCGACTTGTCCCGCAATTGCCGAGGTTGTGTCGGCCGCAGCGTGAATATCACCGGAGAGCAGGGCACGGCCCGTATCAGGACTGCCGCGATAGGGGACAGGTAGCCAGTTGACGTTCTCGCGCAAGGCGATCTCGGACATTATGAGATGGCCGCTGCTTCCGAGACTGCCCGTAATTCCGTAGGTGAATTTGCCGGCGTTGGCCTTACCGAACTCAATCAGTTCGGCGAGCGTTTTCCACGGAGCCGTTCCCTTGGTTATCACTGCAAGCGAGACATTCGATAATCCCGCGACATAAGTAAAATCCCTGAAGGGGTCATATTGGACGTCTTGCATGAGCGCATTCCGAAACACTGTCAGCGTCGTTACTACCAACGTGTAACCGTCCGGCGGCGACGAGCTCACGCGGATATAGCTTACAGTTCCGCCGGCGCCGGGCATGTTCTCGATGATGATGGGCTGGCCAAGGTATTTTTCAGCCTTCGAAGCGATCAGGCGCATTGCGCCATCGATACTCCCGCCTGGCGCGAAGCCAACGACTATCTTGATGGGTCGAACCGGATAGGCTTCCGTTGGACTACCGGAAGCCAGAAATAAGGTTACGCCGATGACAGCAGTACTCAGCATCCGGACGCCGAGTTGCGTTAACGATTGCATTTTCCCTTCCGTCTTGTTCATTTTTTCAAGGCAGGGTCGCGTCTCATCAGCACACACCTGGACCGCGGGCTTGCTTACCATCGATTGGTAACGACGCGTCATTTTCATCGTCATATTCCTTCTCCATTCTTGGCCCGCGGAATAGTGATGCATCGAGAGCCCGATTGGGCTCACAATCTGTCGTCAGACAGATCACAGCGCGAAATTGTCACTCAATGCATAGAATGGACTGTTCATGATTCGACGCATCTGTCTGGACGTGGTGTGTCGGGGACGCTGAGCATGCCGATCCGCGCGGGCCTGGTCAGTCCCATGAGCTGGTGACACGAGAGAGCCTGCTTCAGCCCGCGAGCGATGCCGTGATACGACCGGCGCATCGCCCAAATCCGATGGGCGCGAAGCCATGCCTCGTGCAGCGCCCGGTGATGGCGATCTCGTCGCCGTCCTCAAGGAAGGTGCGCTGCTCGCCGCCGGGGAGCGACACAGGCTTCTGCCCGGCGCGAGTGATCTCGAGAAGACTGCCCAAGGCGTCCGCCGCATCACCCGAGACGGTTCCGCTTCCAAGGAGATCGCCTGCCTCGACGTTGCAGCCGTTGCTCGTCAGATGGGTGACCATCTGCCCTACAGTCCAGTACAGTTCGCGCGCGGAAGCCTTGCCGAGCACGATGGAGCCGGAATTGGCCCGAAGCGCTCGCGTCGTCGTAAGCCGCGTTTCGAGAACCACGTCGATCGCGCCGTTAGCCCGGTCCCGGTCATCCGCCAGATGCGGCAGTGGCGCAGGATCACCCGGTGGGCGATCGCGTAGCGGCACGCGGAACGGACGAACGGCGTCCGCGGTCACCACCCAGGGCGAGACCGTAGTGGCGAAGCTCTTACCCAGGAAGGGTCCGAGCGGCTGGTATTCCCAAGCCTGGATATCGCGGGCCGACCAGTCGTTGATCAGACAGAAGCCGAACACATGTCGCCACGCCTCGCGCAACGGCACCGGCCTGCCCTGCTCGGAATAACCGCCGAGAAACACGCCGAGTTCGCTTTCGAAATCGAGCCGCTGGCTGGGCCCGAACGAGGGCGCCTCCTGCCCGTCCACGCGGGCTTGGCCCGCGGGGCGGCTGACCGGACTTCCGCTGACGACGATGGTGGATGCACGGCCATTATAGGCTACGGGCACGTATTTGTAGTTCGGCAGTAGAGGCGCGGTTGGCCGGAATATGCTCCCAGCATTGGTCGCGTGCTGAATGGACGCGAAGAAATCGACGAAACTTCCTGGCCGGACCGGCAAGAACATTTCTACCCCGTCCCTCGCATGAAGGTGCCGCTCAACACGCTCCTTATCGCCGTTCCCGGCGGAAAGCAGGTCGGACAATGCGAGGCGTAGCGCCGTCCATGCACTCGGTGCCAGCGACATCAGCGGCCGTAGATCGGGGGCGATCAGAGTGTCCGCAATGGACTTGACTTCACCCAGAAGCGACGACACAGCGGCGACGTCAAGGACATGATCCCCGATCGCGACACCGCCGCGCGGAGCCTTGTTGGTGCCCGTCTCACGGAAAACGCCGAAAGGCAGGTTCTGCACCGGGAAATCGGAGTCTGCCCGGTTGGCGCTCGGCACCCAACTGAGGCGGGACTGATCGTGGCTACGGTCGAGATCTGCAATGGTCAACGAATGCCTCCTTCAGATATGGGACAATCTATCGCTTCCGCTGCTGATCCCCTGTCCCATGATCAAGTGACATCCGAGTTGTCGACCTCCACTCGATCGGGGAAGCCAAGCGGTTGGTGCGCGCCGCTGAAGAGGCTAAAATCCCCTTTTGCTTGTCGAACACTTCGACGACCGCGATTGAGGATTTGGGAGTATCGCCAGCGAAATCGGCGAACACCGTCTCCCACCATATGGGTCAGACGTATGCTCGGACGTGCGCGTTGCTTCCAGGCCTCGCAGGTCGTGCAAAGCCAGGTATAGCCAGAGCCGTCGGGATTGGCGGCGCGATACTCTTCCCACAGCAGCAGACGGGTCACGCGCCTGCGGAAGCGGCAGCCAGATGGCGGGGACCCTATCGGGCGGAGAGCACCAGATGCTCGCTCGATCGCGCGGCTCAAGAAAGCCGACGTGACGATCGTATGCTGGAACAGAACGCACACGTGGCGCTGGCCATTGCTGACGAAGGTCACGCCCTGACGACGGGCCGGCTAGTTCCTAGCGGGCCTGCATCGGAGCCGGCGCAGGATCCGAGGATCATCGAGACTTACTTGGTCAGCGTCGTCTCGTAACGCGCTCCGTCGACTTCCTAGAACGTGGAAAAGAGCTGCCCACCATCGATGACGATGCTTTGTCCGATGATGAAGCTCGCGTATTGGCTACACAACAGCGCACAGAGGGCCCCGACGTCCTTGGCGTCGCCCAGTTTGAGAGCGGGGACGCCTACTTGGGCGATCCACTTGTCTACTTCCTGTTCGTAGGTCGTTCCGTTCTGCTTTGACAGAGTCTCGAACCGTTGCTGCATGGCAGCCGTATTGAACATGCCTGGAAGAATGTTGTTGATGGCAACGTTGTGCTTCGCAAGTCCGCTGGAGATCGCGGCCGTGTAATTACACAACGCAGCGCGCGGTGGGCCTGAAAGCAGCCGGCTTTCGTGGGGCCGCTTCGCGGCAATCGTTCCGATGTTGACGACCCGGCCGAAGCCGCGCTTCGCCATGCCGCCCACGGTTGCCCGCATGAGTTCAACCGGGCCCAGCAGCGTCGTTGAAAGCGCGTTCATCCATTCTTCCGGCTCCGGCTCCAGATAGCTCTGGAGAAACCGCGGCGGCGAACAGGTGATGACCAGAATGTCGGGCTCAGGGCACGCCTCGAGCAAGCTTGCGCGGCCCTCCTTGGTGCCGTGGTCGGCAACAACGGGAATGACACGGACGCCGGTCGCCTGCGCAATCTCCTGCGCGGTCGCCTGCAACCTGGCCTCGCCTCGCGCGGAGATGCACACCTCCACGCCTTCCCTCGCAAGCGCCAAGGCGCTTTCTTTGCCCATCCCGGCGCTGCCGCCCGCGATGATCGCTTTTTTTCCTTTGATCCCAAGTTCCATCTTCTATTCTTTCATTGCATTGCGATTGGCCATCTGTACCCGAGCCAGAGCATCGCTGCAGTTCGGCGAGAGTGGGTGCGGCGTCGATCTTGATCTCTCAGCGCGGTTTCGGCAACGGCAGCGCTCTTTACTTCCAGGCCAGCCTTAACCGGCGGGTCACACCCGTGAGCCCGCAACACTCAACGATGGCCTTTGATTCAGAATTGCGGGATCGAACCCTGCTGCAATTTTGAAGTCACGCGCGATAGTTTCAAGCTCATGTCGCGGGATGATCTCTTCGATTGACGTGAAGCCATTGGGGGCTCGTTCCTCCGCCATCTGCATGACGATTTCCGGTCCGTACTCACGATTGCGGAGCATTACTTCGGTGACCACCGGTAATCGGTCCTTTTCGTAGTCGACCAACGCGCGGGCGGAATCTAGGGGCGACGCGGCGAGCGCCTTCGCAAGCACCCTCGCATCAATGATCGCCTGGGTACCGGCCTGCGAACCGATCGGGCGCATCGGATGCGCGGCATCGCCCAACAGAGTGACGCGGCCGAAGCTCCATTTCGGTAGAGCGTCGCGGTCAACCTTCGGATGCTCATAAATGTCAGTGGTCTGCTCGATCAAACCGGCGACATCTATCCAACCGAAATTCCAGTCCGCGAACGGTGCGAAAAATCGCTCCTTCGGAACCCGTCGGTCCCATACCTCTTGCTTATCGAGGTTCCATTGACCACCCAGCACTGTCAGCCAGTTGATCTGCGACTTGCCCATGGCGGCGATCTTCTTGCTCATCGGATATATGACGGTGCGCTGCTCACGATGGCCGATCATCACCTGGGTGCGACCATCCAGAAAGGGATCAGCGATGACCGACCCACGCCACTGGACGCGGCCGCTATCGACCGGCGGCCCTTCATTGGGGTGCAAAATCCGGCGCACCCGCGAATTGATGCCATCGGCTCCGATCAGAATGTCTCCTTTGAAGGTTCCGGCCGACTTCTGGTATTCCCGATCGATGAAATGCGCGCGCACCTCCTTCTCGTCCTGATCGAAGGAATCGAGATGGAAACCGAGATGAAGACTGCCCTCGCCAGTCCGTTCACGAAGTGCCGCGAGTAGGACAGCCTGCAGGTCACCGCGGTGAATAGAGTATTGCGGCCACTTGTAACCGGCACGAAGGCCGCGTGGTTCGGTCCAAATCAGTTGCCCGAGCTTATTGTAGTAGGACAGCGTGGAGGTCTCGATGGCGGTGGCAGCGAGACCTTCGGCCAGTCCAAGTTCGGTGAATTCGCGCACCCCATTCGGCTGCAAGTTGATACCCTGGCCGAGCGGCTTGATGTCGCGCACCGTTTCGAAAACCTCGACATCAATACCGGCTGCGTGCAGACTCAAAGCGGCAGTGAGCCCCCCGATACCGGCTCCAATGATAATGGCCTTCATTAGGATCTCCACCTTGGTTGAACTAGTGAGCACCGTCTACTATTGGCCGTCCGCCAGCGGCACAGCCTAATCGGACCCGCCACCTGCGGGGATAGGCGCGTTCCGACCTTCGAAGTGACCGGCTTGAATGGCTTCGGGTGCTAACTAAGCCCTTTGCGTCGCAGACGCGCCTCGTATGACCTCTATCCCGCGTATTTCACTTCTGCGGTCATCACCTCCGCCGACGTTCGCTTTAACTGCCAAAACACGATGATCAAAGATAGCCCACCGACCGCGGCAAGCGTGCCACCCGCGGCCGCTAGGGCGTATACCAGCGCGTCAGGTGTACCGCCAAACCACTTATCCGCCAGCACCGCCACAAAAGTGGGGGCGAGCGCATAGCCAGTAATACCGACCCAAGAGAAATGGATTCCAGAAATTCTGCCGATTGTCGTGCTGGGCGACACATGCACCATGGTCGTCGTACCGACTGTGAATAATGCTGACGCAAGTAGATTGAAGAGAGCCAGCATCGTCCATGTCAAAATGATCGAATTGCTAAACGGCGCTAAGACGGTGGGAATTGCAATGAGGACGCATCCGATCGCGCCGACCAGTGGCACCCCAGGCTTACCCAAACGTTTCAAGGCGAAATCAACGGCAAAGCCCGCGAGAAATTGGCCGGCCGTACTCAGGAACAGAATGATCAAGCCGAGTGCGAATCCAATCTGACTGGGCGGAATATGCCATGTCCGCCCGAGAAACGCCGGCACCCATGACGAGTATCCGACCAACAACATGATCGTTGCGCCATTGGCCATAAAAAGCGGAACGAAGATCATCCAGCGTGAGCGCAGGTCATCGAATGCCTGCCGCACGGTCGCTTCCTGACCGGTGGCCGAGGGACGACGCTTGGGTTCGGGAAAGGTGTAGACCAGCGCGGCGATCGGCAGAGATAAGAGCCCGCAAGTGATCAACACGACCTGCCAGCCGTGGAACGATCCCACGGAATCGCCGACGAGGAGAAGGATCGCACCTCCACCGAGCAGAGCCAAGCCCCCGCCTACGCTCGCGCCCATCGACCAAACTCCAATCGCCCTCCCTCTGAACTCCGCATCGAAGACATCCCTGATCAAAGACAAGGCGGCCGGGCCAGAGACGGTCTCGCCAGTCGCGACCCCCAAGCGTCCGACGAAAAGCGTCGTATAGTTGACAAACGCACCGCAAAACATCGTCGCGGCGCCCCAAAACGTTATCCCGGTCGCCAGAATCTTACGACGGGAGATCTTGTCGACCAGTGAACCGACTAATGGTGTTATGAAAAAGTATGGCAGCACAAACGCGGCGCCGATCAGAAAGCTCATCTCGGTATCGGTGATACTGAGATCGCGTTTAATGGGCTGCACCAGCAGCGGTAAGACGTTTCGGTCGATGAAGGCGACCGCATTGACGAGGCACAGGATCAGCACCATCCTCCATTGAACCCCCGTCGGCACACCTGACGCAACATTCGACTGCATTTTGTTTCCTTCCCTGATCGTTCTGTTTCTTGCTTGTTAGGCTGACGCAACCTCGCTTCGAATTTCGGTATGACGCCCATTCCTTGAGGAGATGAACAGTACGGCTACGGCGGATGCTTCGCGAAACATCGTCGCGTACTCAGGAATATCTCTCCGTGCTTCATTTCTACAGACTGACAACCTCGGCAGTGCTGCAGGCGCCCTGTTCTTCTCCGACATAACCAAGGCGCCGGGACAGGCTTCTGCCCGCAGCGTATAATGCTCTCGCCAACGGACCGTCGAAGCTCGGCACGAATTGGTCGGGGTCGCCGACCGCCGTGATTGTCAGGATGGCATGCCCGCTCACGTCGACCACGGGCACGCTCAGGGCGGAATCTCCGCCACTCAGATTGTCGAGCTTCATGGCCAGCCCGCGCGCGCGAGCAGCGCGTACTTCAGCATTCCACCATTCGATCAATGAAGACGCGAGCTCCGCTTTGACGAATGGCTCGGTCACGCTGTTCGGCAAATGGGCGGTAAAGGCAATTCCCGTTGCGGTCGATGTGACCGGAAGTACGAGTCCGACGGGCAAGGTCTTTCTTGGCGACGTCAGCGACGGCGCCCAATTCATTACAGTCGGTCCGTGGCTGCCCCAGACGGCGAGAGCAAACGACTGGTCGAACTCAGCAGCCAACCGCGCCATGACGCGTCCACCGAGACGCATCGCATGAAACGAACCTTCGTTAGAGGATTTCTCGACCGGTGACGGAACCATATCGTGAGTATCCGCGACGAGATACTTTCCCCCACCGAACACCAAGGGCTTCCGGGTCGCTTTTTGGATCTGCTCCACCTCTCCTATGAATATGGTGTGATCGCCGCCGGGAATTGCCGAAACAAGCTTACACGCCAGCCAGGCGCTGGTGTCTTTGAGGATGGGAAGGCCATGGGCGCCGACATCCACCACGAGGTTCGCGAACTTGTCCGGTCCCGAACGGGCGAATCTGTTCGAAAGGTCGACCTGATCTTCAGCCAGAATATTGATCACGAAACGTCCGCTCTTCGAAAAGACCGGATGGCTCGGCGAGGAATTGGACTGACTCCAGAGCACCAACGGGGGATCAAGAGAAACCGAACTGAACGAATTTACCGTCAGCCCGTGATGGCACCCCGCCCCGTCGACGGTCGTAACCACTGTAACCCCGGTCACGAAGGAGCCCAGTACATCACGAAGTTCTCGATGGTCGAACTGGTAGGTCATCAGTTTGCCAAACTCCAGCAGGAACTAATCGGCTACTGGTTTAAGCCGCCACGGACTCTATGGCTTCAAGCGCCGGCATAACCTCACCGGAGAATAATCGGATCGAGGCAGATGCATCGGCGAAGGGCATGCTGCCGAAGACGAAGCCCCCGATGAAGTAGTTGAACCCACCCCGGCTAATCTGATCGGCCAAAGCGGAAGCCACGGTCTCCGGTGAGCCGGCCACGGCCTGCCCTCCCTCAAGCAGACTATCGAAATCGGGAGGGAGCTTCATCCTGTTCGGTTGGGCATTATTCTTAACCCATAGCTTCATGAAGCTTTTGTGGAAGGTCGGCCATGCCTTGCGCCCGATCTCGCGAGCCTTCTCATCGGTGTCAGCTACGACGACATAGCGGTTGATCCCGATCAGCGGCTCGGTACGGCCCGCGACATCCAGCTTCTTCCATGCTGCACGGTAGCCGTCGGAAATGGACCGCAAATTCGATACCGGCCCACCGCATACGATGTTGATGTTATTCTGCGCCGGCCAGGCCACCGAATCCGGCGATCCAACCGCGTACCATATTTGGGGATGCGGTTGCTGAACGGGCTTCACCTCGACTGCAAAGTCCTTGACCTTCCAGAACTCGCCATCATGCGTGAGCGAGTCCGACTTGAAATAAGTGCGGATAACAGCCAGCGCCTCGGCGTACATCTTCGCCGCATGCTCAGGTTCGACACCGAGCGCGGCGAGTTCGAAGGGCGAGGCGCCACGGCCCACCCCGAACTGGAAGCGGCCCTTGCTCAGATGGTCGAGCATGCAGATTTCTTCCGCCAGCCTGACGGGGTGATAGAGCGGCAGCAGATACACGAGCGGACACAAGCGCAGATTCTTCGTACGCTGCGTCAGCGCGGACATGAAGACGCTCGGAGACGGCGCCATACTCAGCGAGGTCCCGTGGTGCTCGCTCATGTGATAGCAATAGAAGCCGCTCTCGTCGTACAACTCCGCCAATTTCAGGCGCTCATCGTATTGCTGGGCAAGCGGCAAGCCGCCGCGATCATTCTGGTCGAATATGCCGAACTTAATCATGTGGTGCCTTCTCTTGGACTCGCTTGCATGGCGCGACACGCCTCCAATTAAATCAGGATTGATGGAAGCCAGATGTCACATACCGATGTGACACCGGCATCCGACGCCCGCGGCCTGCTCAGGCGACAGCATACGTAGAGCGCCCATGCGCCGCGCCTGCGTCTCGTCGTGCTGAGTGGGCAAGATCGCCTTGATCTGCGGCGCGGCATTCCGATGCCGAGGCCAGGGGTGCACCGGATCGAACTTGTCAGAATTCGAAAGGACCTTCGCGGCCTGACGCCTCGCCAAGATTAGGGAATTGAGTGGTCAGTCGCATTACTTTGCGCTCGGTATGAGAACCTGAAAATCGTTCCCATCGGGATCGGCGAAGGTTGCGATGGTGCCGTGGGATCCCATGTCACGCAGAGCACGAAATGTGCCACCCGCATCTTCGACCTGCTGCCGGATGCCAGCCAATTGTTCCGCCTTGAAGACGATCACGACGACACCTTGGGCCCTCCCACCGGCTTCCTCCGGCGAGCTGAGCGAAAACGAGACGTTCCCCGTGTTGAACTGGCACCAGGCGGATCGGTCGCGGAATTTCGTGACCAAGCCGAGTGCATCTTCATAGAATCGCTGAGCTCGATCCATGTCCTTGACGACCATGTAGACGCCACCAATACCTGCAGTCTGCATCGCTCTTTCTCCTCGTCGATTTGCGCACCTTGTCTGGATCGCTGCATTCTCATCAAGTCCGTGATTAAACAAACTTGAGCATCGTGGCCGAGCAGGCCGTTGAACTGGATTTCGCCCCAGCTAAGGTCGTTCCAGAAGAGCCTCGTTCATTATAGGTAGCAGGCGGCTCGGCTCGGTGATGACGCTGCCGTGAGCGGGGCATATCATCCGGGTCGAGTATTCATCGAGCATCTGCCTGAGTTCACGCACGACCGTGCTATTATCCGCAAATCGCGACCAGTAGAGCGCCAGATCCAGTATCAAACGCGCGTCGTGCACTGTCGGCTTTTGCGAGAGCTCTTCGCTCAATAGAACGCAGTCACTGGGATCGGAGTGAGAAAACGCGAATCCATCAGAGACAAACAGCGCCTGATCGAGATCATCATACGCCCAATATGACGCTTTGAGATCGCGGATCACCGCGGGCAATACCGTTATGAGACGTCCTCCCAAATCGACTACGTCGCCGGTATTGCTCTGCCGAAACCGCTCTCTTTTGTATTGGTCTGGAAAATAAAGATGCAAGTTCCGTGTTTCGCCAACGACTGTGGCGCGAGGGAACGCCTCCAATAAAAGCCCGAGGTTTCCCGAGTGAGGATACTCCTCATGGGTCGGAAAGATATGGGTTAGATCTTCGCCTACAACAGACCGGATGTATGAGGCGATCTTCTTGAAATCCTTTGGATGCCCTGTATCGATGAGCATGCTACCGCTTTCACCAACAACAAGGTAAGCAGAAAGATGCGTGTGAAACGCATTTCCGTCGACCGCCAGGTGAAAACATCCCGTCAGTAAATGAATGCTTTCCGTAAGCTTCCGCGCCCCGAAGCCAACATATTTCATATCATCCTGCATAGCCTGCTCCCGTAAGAGGCGATCTGAACTAGACGATCAGCGCGATAGCGCAGCCGACGCACAAAGCGGCCGATCGCGCGCATCCAGCATCTTCATTGCCTCGATCAATGCACGCAATCGCGAGTTGACGGCCTCTGCTCCGATGATGGCCTGCCCCCGAGTAGGCGCGAGAATCTCTATAGTTCTGTTCGAGAAATAGACTTCCAAGGTTTCAATGATACCGCTCAAGTGCCCCCGCGAGAGCCACTCGAATTTTATGGCAAGCTCACGCAGCATCAGAGCTCTCATCTCGTCCTTGGAGAGAACGTCTGAGTTCGTGCGGCTCGTGGGCGTCTCGGATACCGCTGCACAAAAAATATCAGAACAGAACAGCGTACGCGTACGTGAGTCGTGAAACCAGAGCGACGGCAGCACGCGGAGCGGGGTTTTAAACGGCTCCAGGCGGACCTCTCCATTAATCGAGATACCCTCGCCTTCGTCTGCGGCAACGCATTGCACTCCAAATTCGAGCATCAACAATTCTGCACTGCGCTTGTCAAAACTCTCAGATCGCGATTCAGCAGAATCACGCGGGAAAAACTGCAAAGCGCTCATCTGCGGCGCGGAATGAACGGCTTCGATGCCGAAGTCCTTAACCAGGTTCGGGATATTGCACACGCATTCCGGCTCATTGCGCGTGACCGCGATCCTCTTAAAAATGTCTCCATCGCGCAGCAGGTTCCGCAGTTGCGCGCGAATGGTCGCATGATGAGCAGCCGCGCCGGATTCCACCAAGAGGCAGTCGTTTCCACTCCTCAACAGATATGAATTGTACGCAACGAATTTCCCACGGTCTTCCGCTGGATACCAGCTTATCCGTTCGTCGATCTGCTCGACGCCGCCCAGCAGAAAAAGCTCGCCTTGAACGAGTTCAGTTGTCTGGTGTGGCATCCCAACTCCTTTCGTATAAACAAGCATCGAGGCATTCGACTGCGGGTTCATGGCACTCTTTGCGATCAAGAGCGCCCATCTGCGTAGCCGACGCCCTCGACCGGAACACTCTTCCGAGTAAGCCATTGAATGCGGAGCACCGCGAGTTCCGTTGCGAGCTCGAGCAGCGCAGCCGGAGAAAGCATCAAACGCGAGAGCCACGCGCCAGCGAATATGGCGCCGATCCGGCCCATTCGATCGCCTGCCATATGATTTCTTCCCTCAACTTCCAAACTCGAGCCAATTCGCCCCGCCACGAACCTCTCGTACCGGTACTGCACCGCCCTCGTATCAAGGCTGCGTCCGGAGAAAGCTGGCTATTTCCGCGTAAAGCTCTTCCGCACGAGGGACGGCGCCGGACGACCAAAATGCTCCATGAATGAGCCCATCTATTCTGGTGACGCGAACGTCGACGCCTGCCGCAGCCAACCTGGCGCCGTATGCTTCGCCTTCATCGCGGCTGGGATCGTACTCCATGCTGACGATCAAGGTACGTGGAAGACCTACGAGGTTCCCTTTGATTGGGCTCGCATAAGGATTGTTTCGGTCGGCGGCGGCCGAAAGATAATGATCCCAGAACCAGGACAGTGCTGCGGTATGCAGGAAGTAGCCTTCAGCATGCTCCTGCATCGAAGGATAGTCTGCCTTTGCATCCACCACGGGATACAGCAGGATCTGACCGGACAGCTTCGGACCATTCCGATCACGCGCCATCAAGGCCGTGGCTGCAGCAAGATTACCTCCAGCGCTATCGCCGGCAACGAAAAGCTTGTCGATGTTTCCGCCGAATGACGCAATGCGCTCGCCTACCCATTTCATAGCTGCATACGCATCCTCTACAGCAGATGGAAACTTGTTCTCGGGAGCTAACCGGTAGCTGGGCGCAACAACGATCGCACCCGCTTTATTGGCCAAAGCGCGGCATGGCTCGTCGACCACGTCAAGACCGCCACCAACCCATCCACCGCCATGAAAATAGACTACTACCGAAAATGGCGCCTGCCCCTTCGGCACGTAGATGTGCGCGGGCAGTGCTCCGGCAGGGCCAGGGATGTCGACGGAATGCACCTTGGCAACTTCTTGCGGCGGCTTTTGCATTCCGACCGAGCTTCCGACAGCTCCGCGAAACTCCTGGATGTCCATCAACTCAAACGATTTTGCCCCGGCCTGCTTTAGAAAAGCGAGCAGCTCGCTCACGTGTTGGTCAAGTGCCATAGTGTCCTCCGCAATCCTAACTCTTGCAGGCCGGCCCCGTTGCAGCCGGGTAGCCGGCGCCTGAACTTCGATCGGCCGCTTCGCTCGTTCGTGACGCTGGTGTCTTATCGCCCGGTCGCGGTGCCAACCGGCCCAAAGCGGTAGTCGGCGGCAACGACCGCATTCGTCCGCTGGTAGAATTCCGTCGCGGTGAACGGATAGTTTTGACCTACTCGTCCATTGGCATCCTTGTACCAGCTGTTCACCTTGGAATATCCCCAAGCTCTCGCCCTGTTCGCTTCGTCCAAACGTCGATCGTAGTCGCTGAATACTTCTTCGCGTACATCCATCGTGCCAGCGTCCTTTTCCAGCATCACACGCACGGCATCGACGATGTATTTGGCCGTCAACTCCGAAAACATCACAATGCTTGCGCCATGCACCACCAGATTCGTATTCGGGCCATACATACAGAACATGTTCGGGAATTGGGGGATCGTCATGCCGAGATAGGCGCGCGCTCCATCCTTCCAGGTATCCTGGAGCGAACATCCGCTGGCTCCACGAACCTTGATTGGGAAGAGAAACTTGGAGGCGTGAAAGCCCGTGCCGTAAACAATCACATCGAACTCATGATTGTTTCCGTCGGCACACCCGATCCCATCAGCGGTAATTTTGGAGATCTTTTCCCTAACCACATCGACATTGTCGCGCTTCAGCGTTTTTGCCCATGTTCCGTTGTCGCGAAGGATACGCTTCGATCCAACCGGTGAGTTCGGAATCATGGCGTCGCGCAAATCTGGTCGCTCGGCAATCTGGGCTTCGAGCCACTGCTGGAGCTCCAGGCGAACGAAATTATTGCTCTCGGATACCGCTTGCTCGCTGGCTGCGTAGTTCGGATCGACTACGACATGCTCCAAAATCCCTGGTGTCTGCAACATGAGGAGACTTCCGCGATACCATTGTGCGTAGCCCGGAAGGTTCTCGAACAGCCAGCGCTCACTACCCTCCACCCGCTCGTGCAAATTCGGCGTCGGCAACAGCCAGGTCGCAGTTCGCGCGAACACCGTAACCTTCGCAGCGACATTCGCGATCTGAGGAATGAACTGACACGCACTCGCGCCGGTGCCGATGACTCCGACCCGCTTACCTTCAAAATCCAGGTGATGATTCCATCGGGCCGAATGAAACGACTCACCCTTGAAACTGTCGATACCGGGGATCTCCGGCAATTTCGGGCGGTTGAGCTGACCGACCGCGAAGACGATCATGTTCGGCGACACCGTTTCGGTCTTGCCGGCAGAATTGACCGTCAAGTTCCAAACCTGCTCCTTGTCGCTCCAGACCGCCTCCGCGATCTCCGCCCCGAATTTGGTATGCTCGTAAAGACCATTGTCCTTCGCGACTTGTTGGAGGTAGGACAAGGTCTCATTGCGTAGACCGAAATAGTCCTGCCAGACGCGCGGTGCCGAGGCGTAGCTGTACACGAAGCTGTTTATGTCAACCCTGCAGCCCGGATAGTGGTTTTCAAGCCAGGTACCGCCCACGTCACCATTCTTCTCATAGATCGTGAAGGGTATTCCGGCTTGCTTGAGCCTGACTGCCGCGATGATGCCGCTCTCGCCGGCGCCGATGATAGCGACATGAAACGGACGATCTGGCGCGATGGTTTCCTTGTTCCATTGCGGCTGACGCAGATCATGTCCATCGAAGATCAATTCCTCCGCGAGTAAAGGAATCAGCGGTTCGATGGAGCTGCCGAGAAACCACTCGCCAATGCCGCGAAGAAGATCATACGTTGGTCGGGCGGGAGACTGCCCACCGCGCTTGCTATGATTGGCCAGGCGCCGATAGCACTCCTCGCGAATAAAGGCTTTCTCTTCGTCGGAAACGTTACACTGGGCCACGCCAAGCACATCGACGGGGCGCCAGCCGTTGCGAAGCACCGAAAGGTCGCCCGTGGTGTGGGCGGTGGTCACAAGAAGCGTCGGCAAGTCCGCGCCGCGCTGAATATGGTGCTGCAATTCGGCTCCGTGGGATACACCTCGCCGAGGACCCACGGCTTGAAGCGCTTTCAATTCTTGCACGGTCATATTGCCCTCCTCCGCCAGCGGAATGCCCGCTTGCTCGACACCCGCTGCGGACCGAATCTGGAGTCTGATAGTTAGACGGCAAACGCGGGTGCTGCTTGACATCGAAGGCGAAACGGCTTTGCCTGCAGAGAACTCTCGCGACACCGACAATGCATCAGTCGTCGCCCCGGGCCGATAAATTGCATGACGCAATGCCCCCCGGAATCCGAGCGTTCTGACCGCGCCGAGCGCGCAATCCCGCAACTCTCACGGACCGCATTGCCACGGCCATCGGAATGCAATGAACGCGCTTCCGGCAAAACGACGTGTTGGATTTGCAAGCTGTTCAACCTGACATAGGTTCTACGTGACCAATAGCGCGAAAGATCGCAACGCGATCTGCGATCGCCAGTTCCATGGTCGAGGATAGCGTTCCATAGACAGTCGGCACTCGGCTGAGATGTTTTTAGCCTGTGGCGGCGTAGAGGCGGACGACGCATGGCCGGGGTGATTCAGCCGGCCAAACCTCGGTGCCACGCCTCAATTCAGATCGAGGTATCGACTGACTTCTACGAGGTTGCTGTCGGGATCGCGAAAGTAGAGCGAGATCATCGCGCCCTCGGCGCCTTCGCGCTCGATCGGGCCGAGTTCGATTGCCACGCCGCAGTTTTCGAGATGGGCGCGCATCTCTTCTATCGGCATCCGCGTAACGAGACAGAAATCGGCGGCGCCCGACGTTGGTGCCAAAGCCTTCGGATCGAACGTGCGGCCGACTTCA
>Ga0207689_10000300_pt1 | contig 45314 bp, 36 predicted proteins | sample KBSMisM52_FD_184312 | JGI IMG/M metagenome (GOLD analysis project Ga0207689, IMG submission 184312) | Miscanthus rhizosphere microbial communities from Kellogg Biological Station, Michigan, USA - KBS Miscanthus M5-2 (SPAdes) (version 2) | ecosystem: Host-associated > Plants > Roots >...
GATATCTCAAACAAGCCGTGGACGATTCCACCTCCGACACCTATCGCGAATTTCTGCTGGACTACATGTCGGCCACAAAATGTCCGGCGTGCCAGGGCAGGCGTTTGCGGCCGGAGAGCCTGGCGGTAAAGGTGAAAGGGATGTCGATCGCCGATTTTACCGAGCTGCCGGTGTCGCGCGCGCTGGAAGCGGCAAAAAGTATTAAGCTCACCGGGCGCGAGGCAATGATTGCGTCGCGCATCGTGCACGAGATTGTCGAGCGATTGCAATTTTTGAACGCGGTCGGATTGAATTACATCTCACTTGCGCGGTCCGCCGCGACGCTATCTGGTGGGGAAGGCCAGCGCATTCGCCTGGCTACTCAGATTGGTTCCAAGCTGCGTGGCGTCCTCTATGTGCTGGATGAACCCTCCATCGGATTGCACCAGCGCGACAACGGACGCCTGCTGAATGCACTGGAAGAATTGCGGGACCTGGGTAACACGGTTTTAGTGGTGGAGCACGACGAAGAAACCATTCGCCGCGCCGACTACGTAATCGACCTCGGTCCCGGCGCTGGACGTCACGGCGGAAATTTGGTGGCGCAGGGGACACCGGCCCAGATCGAAAAGTCCGATGAATCGCTCACGGGCGCCTACATCTCCGGGCGGAAGAAAATCGCCATGCTGGCCAAGCGCCGCGAGCCGCACGGTGACGACATCACCATTCTGGGGGCGCGCGAGAACAATCTAAAAAACCTCGACGTCGTCTTTCCTTTGGGTGTGATGACGGTCGTGACCGGAGTTTCGGGCTCCGGCAAGTCCACCTTGGTCAACGATATTCTGTACCACGCGCTGGCCAAAAAACTTTACCGCTCGCGCGAAGAAGCTGGAGCGCACAAGGCCATCTCCGGCGCTGAAAACATCGACAAAGTTATCCGTATCGATCAGTCGCCCATCGGCCGGACGCCGCGGTCCAACCCCGCAACCTATACCGGAATTTTTTCTCAGATTCGCGACCTCTACGCCATGCTCCCTGAATCGCGCGAACGTGGATACAAGCCGGGGCGCTTCTCCTTCAACGTCTCCGGGGGACGCTGCGAAGCCTGCCAAGGCGAGGGCCAGCGGCGCATCGCGATGAATTTTCTGCCTGATGTGTACGTGGTCTGCGAAGTCTGTGGAGGCCGCCGCTATAACCAGGAAACGCTGGCGGTGCAATACAACGGACAGTCGATCGCCGATCTGCTCGAAACTCCGGTATCCGATGCGCTGCAAATTCTGGAGAACATTCCGCAGGTCAAGCAGAAGCTGCAAACACTGGTCGATGTGGGATTGGGATACATTCATTTAGGACAGTCAGCCGTAACTCTTTCTGGGGGAGAAGCGCAACGCATTAAGCTGGCCCGAGAGTTAAGTAAGCGTCAGACCGGAAAAACGCTTTACCTGCTCGATGAGCCGACCACGGGTCTGCACTTCGACGATGTGAACAAACTCCTCGACGTGCTGCACAGGCTGACTGATCTAGGCAATACCGTCATCATCATCGAACACAATCTGGATGTGATCCGCAACGCCGATTGGATCATTGACCTAGGCCCTGAAGGTGGAGAAGACGGCGGCCGCATCGTGGCGCATGGCACACCGGAGCAAGTAGCAGCAGTGAAGAAGTCCTACACCGGACAGGCGCTGGCGCAGTACTTCCACACCAACGGAAAAATCTCACCGCAAGTTTTGACGCCGTCCGCCTAACGTTTCTGCTTGGGAATCAAGGTCACGTGTGCCGTGACCGCGGTGTTATCCGCCATTCCACCCAACAGCACCAAATAGTGCGGCGCAACGATTAATCCACGCTGATCCATCGTCGGTGTCGCCACCTTCTCCTGAATCACATCCCATTTCTTCCCGCGAATGTCGAAGGCAAAAACCATGGGCGACGGCTGGGCTGGTTTGCCGTCAAAACCTAACCCAGTCGTGTCATACGGGACGGCCGTTCCACCGGCGAAATAGACTTTGTCATCTTTGCCCGACCCTCCAGCGGCAATGCGGAAGTGTGCATTTCCGGGATGCTCGGATATCTTTGTCCACTGAATCTTGGTCGGGTCTTTGTGATCGATTTTCCCCATCCAGCATTCGTTCGAGGCGACGTAGGCAGGGTTGCCATCGGGATTCTTCACGGCTCCATCAACATAAATAATCGTGTCATCCACCACTGCGCCCGCATGTCCAAACACAGCCGGTCCAGGGAATGAAGTCGCCTTCAGCCAGGTGGCCTTGGGCACGTCGTATACCTGCACGGATTGCGTGGGTCCATTTTTCGACCATCCGCCGATCAAATAGATGTAGCGGTTGTCATACTCTCCGGCCACTGCGGCGCTGACCGGCTCTGGGATGTCATGGCCGCGAAACCATTTCTGTGTGGACGGATCATAAACATTCACATCCGCGATAGTGTTCTCACCACCTTGGGCATCCAGGACGTATCCGCCCAACAGAAAAATCTGGTCTTCGACCGGAACCGCCACTGCTCCCAAACGTCCAGCAGTTCCCGGCACAGGCTTTTGCGTGGCCCATTTGCCATAGGCCGCAACCATGGAATAGGTCGCGGTGGTGACCGCCTTCCAATCTTTTCCGCTGCTGATCCCCATGAATGAGACCAACGTCAGACCACCGTGGCCGTTATAGGCAGCGACCGCGTTGTTGGTCACCGGTTGGGGAATGGGATCCAGCTCAATCTCAGGCTCAGAAGCGGCGAGCAGAACGCCGGCGAAGCCGGCCAGCAACAGTAGACTCAGGGCTGTTTTCATTGCATCCACTATAAGGCTGCTCCTACGTTTACGGAAAGATGGGTCAGAACCAGGTACTTTTTCGGTAGGCGCGATACTCGTCGCCAAACTTCTGCTCAAGTATCTGGGATTCCTGCCGCGCCCGAATAAGTTGCACCGTAGTCAAAACCGCAACCAACAATAATGCTGCGTGCAACCGGGTCGCCAGCGCAAAACTCAGGACCAACAGGCCGCTGAACAGATACATGGGGTTGCGGATTTTTGAATATAGGCCGTGGGTCACGAGTTCTTTCGCTTCAGGGTTCACGGCGAAAGATTTCCCTAGCTGGAGTCGGGCAATAAACAATCCCACCGACGCCGGAAACCCGATGCAAAGGCCGACCCAGCGCATGGCGTCCCGTGGTCCAGGCCAGAAAACAATCGCTGCAAAGATAAGAGTCGCTGCGGACAATTGCACAATCAGGCCGACGACAAATTTCAGACTTTTCATCGCCTGGATTTTATAGCCATTGATGCGCGTAACAACAAACGGGTGTTCGGCCAGTAAAACTATGCTCTTAGCTCGAGAAAAGCAGCTTTCACATGCCGAATTCTCGGTTTCTGAACGCATTTGGTTTGGCGCGGGTGTTGGCCGGGCGCTGTGCGTTCAGGATGGAGGGCTATTGGGTGTTACCCAATGTTGCGCTCGTCTTGCTGCTGCTTCTGTTTTACCCAAGGCCCGTTGGTAAAACTCATCGCCGAGAACTTGATGGTTGAAGCTTTAAGTCTCCCTAAAAATGACGGCTGTCTGGAGGTAAGGAAAACGCCGCGATGGCTATACTAACTGCGTATGCGGCTGGCATTCGTGGTTCTTCTGATGACGGGCTTGAGCGGAGCGGCAACGCCTCCCAACATTTTCCTGATCACCATCGATACCCTGCGCGCCGACCATGTCCACTGTTACGGTTACAACCAAATTCAGACCCCGGCTTTGGACGATTTAGCCAAAACAGGTATCCGCTTTACCCGCGCGTTCACACCCAGTCCGCTGACCAACAGCTCACACACCAGCATTCTGACCGGGCTTTTGCCGAGCGTTCACGGCGTGACCGACTTCGGAATCCCGCTGGATGACTCTCACGCCACAATGGCGGAGTTGCTGAAGGCCAAGGGATATCACACCGCCGCCTTCATCGGCGCCATCATTCTCGATAGCAAAACGTTGGCTCCGGGACTCGATCGTGGTTTCGATTTCTACGACAACTTTCCTTCGAACGTGCAAAGCAAAACTCATTGGGATCGGCTGGAGCGCCGTGGAGAGGTCGTAGTCAAACACGCCGAGGCCTGGCTGACGACGCATCCTGCCGGCCCTCGGTTTGTGTGGGTCCATCTGTATGACCCGCACGATCCCTATGAGCCTCCGGCGCCGTATTCAGAAACTTATAAGGACCGGCCGTACGACGGGGAGATCGCCTACACCGATTCTGCGCTAGCGAATTTTGTGGCGTACCTCAAAGCGCACGCGTTTTACGACAATTCGCTGATCGTGGTTGTCGGTGATCACGGTGAGGGCCTCGGTGAGCATAACGAGGACACACACGGAATTTTTCTATACGACTCCACCACGCATGTGCCTTTGATTTTGAAATTACCTGTGGGGAAGAATGCAGGGAAAGTAATCGACGAGCAGGTGGGCACGCTGGACATCCTGCCTACAGTGCTCGAATACGCAGGAATATCCAAGCCGGAACCTTTAACTGGTACCTCGTTGCTGTCCATCGCGGAGGGACCGCAGAAATCGAGCCGCCCGGCAGTCGGCGAAACCGATTATCCATTGCGTTTCGGCTGGGCACCGTTGCGTTCCGTGCGCACTTCGGAAAACAAATTCATCGAAGCGCCACGCCCTGAACTCTATGATTTGCGCTCCGACGCTGGTGAGCAGAACAATCTCTACGATCCCCACAACGAACTGGTTGCGAATTCGCGCAAATTGCTGGCCAGCGTGTTGCCACCCCTCGCAAACCAGCCGTCAGGATCCTTACCTGATCCGAAAGACAAAATTCAGGAACAGAATCTTCTGCATCGGGCTTTGATCGCCACCCAAGACCATCGCTTCGCCGATGCTCATACTGCTCTCGATCAAGTTTTGAAGCTGGATCCCAAGTCCTCGCTGGCGTTGCGGCAGTTGGGAGAAGTTGAGTTGCAAACTGCCGACTATCAGCAGGCCGCCGCACACTTGAAGCAGGCGCGGGAGGTTGGTCCCGATGATCCAGCAGTAGGTTTTCTTTTAGGACAAGCGCTGCAAAAGATAAAGGACTTCGAAGGCGCCCGCGCAGTCCTTGAACAATGTTTGAAAACTAATCCCAATGAGCCGGCAGCGCGCTTGTTGCTGGGAAGTGTCTATCTCGATTTAAAGAACCCCACAGCCGCTGCCGACCAGTTCGAGGCAGTACTGCTGGTGCAGCCAACAGATATAGAAGGCCAGTTAGGCCTAGCGAAAGCGCAAATTGCACAATCAAAATTCACCGAAGCGGTGAGTGGATTGCAGGATCTGGCCAAATCGCAAGCGAACAACGCTGATGTCTTTGATCTGTTGGCCCAAGCTTACCGGGGGTTAGGAAAAGGCCCCGAAGCACAACGCGCCGAGGCCCGCGCCAAACTGCTACGCACGAAATAACTTACTTCCGCCGGCTGGCTCTGGCAATCTGCTCCACCTGTCCCAGATGATTCAAATCATGTCCGGCGAACATGCGCACGATGTGTGAGATGGTTTCCCGCCCGCGCTCGGTGTGCTCCCCGTAGTTCTCCCAAAGCTCGTTGGGGAGCTTGTTCAGCATCGCCAGGTTGTTGTCGCGCAGCGTGCGAAACGTCTCCAGAGATTTCTTCGCATCCGCTTTCTGATAATTGAATGTCCCCGCCCAGGTGTCCTGATCAAAGGCATGGATCGGCGCTCCGTTCTGGCAGAGAATAATCCTCATGCGCCAACTTACCACCACCTCAGAGTCTGCCAAGTGCGCAAGAATTTCGTTGATCGCCCATCTCCCCGGCCCCGGACGTTTATTCAGCTTCTTCTTGTCGAGTCCCTTGATCGCAACGGCCAGTTTTTTCGCGGTCGCTTGCTGAATCTTTAGAGCGTCTTTTTCGCCCACTAGACTCAACATGCGGGCAGTGTATTGCTGTGGCGTTTCCTGCATGAATGCCTCCGACATAGTGTTTCAAGCACTAAAAAGATGCGGGGGGTTTAAACCGGGGTGCAGGAAAATTGCGATTACTGATTGAGGCGTTCCATGTGGCGAAATCCACCGGTTGCCAGGAACATTAGGCCAAAAAGAGTTCCGTTGTAAGCAAAGTGGATGAGCCATCCCGCGGCCACAGACTTGGCGCGCGCCCGCGCCGTGGTCAATGCGACTCCGACCAGGAAAATGATCAACACTGGCCCCCAAGCGCGCCCTAGCTGCTGAGCGTGCACCATAGCGAAGCCCAGGCCCGTCAGCACGATGCTTACAAACATACCCAGTCTTCGCGCTAGCACGGGATATAAGAACCCGCGGAAGAACAGCTCCTCCATCAGCGGAGCCACAAAGACACCAAACCCAGCCAATATCCACGCATCGAACGAGGTCCGGAAAAAGCGGTCCATGGGAAGGTCTCTCGGTATCGGGACAAAGTGTCCGAGAAACTGCAAAGCCAGCGAAAGAGCAACGCCGCCGAGCAGGTATGCCCAGGGGTTCTCCGGCCACTTCCAGCGAATCGCTTCCCCGAATGAGAGCGGATTGGTCCTCTTCACCAGAAACACCATGAACCCAATCACCACTAGGTAGGTAAGGGCTTGTGCTCCGATCAGAAGCATTGGGCGTTCCTGTAACCCCTCGAGTACAGCTTCCCGGGGATACAGGAAATGGTGTGCTAACAGCATCACCACGACGACGGAGAAAAGCAGGGACGCAAAACCAACCACAAGAATGCCCACAATCTCCCAAATCCCCCAGGACGGATTCTCCCCTGGAACAGGGGGCAGTGGCTGAGGGCGAATGATCTCCGGCGGCTGGATCCCATCAGGGACAGGCGGAATAAAGCCCGAATTTTGCAGGTCAGACACAGACGGCCCGCACTTGAATTTACACGAAAATTAAAGCGGGTGCAGACGTAGTCACCGGATCGCATTAACATCCATATGTGGCAAATCTCCCGCAGAAAGTGCAGGCCTACTGCCGGCGTCACCGACTCCTAAAAGCTGGGGACCGTGTCGGAGTGGCCGTATCTGGAGGTGCAGATTCGGTGGCCTTGCTGCGCTTGCTTCTGGGTTTGCAAAAGGAGATGGGGCTGGTCCTCAGTGTCGTGCATTTCAACCACAAACTCCGTGGAGCAGACTCTGAGGCGGATGAAGATTTCGTTGCTAAACTCACGCGGACGTTTGACTTGGAATTTCACTGTGAGAGCGGTGACGTGGCAGCCCTGAAAGCATGGCAAGGCGATGGCATCGAGGCGGCTGCCCGCACCATGCGCTACCAGTTCTTCCGCAAGCTGCTGAACAGCGGCACACTCGATCGTGCAGCCACCGCACATACGCTCGACGACCAGGCTGAGACCGTGCTGCTGCGCATTTCTCGCGGGGCTGGCACTCGAGGGCTGGCCGGGATCTATCCTCAGTTGTCAGTTCCCGGTTCCCGGTCCTCAGAAGCGGCGGCTATTGTTCGTCCGCTGCTCTGCATCCAGCGCAAAGAGCTTGAGAGTTACCTCCGCGAAATCGGGCAGAACTGGCGTGAGGACAAAAGCAATCGCGATCTGCGTTTTGCACGCAATCGCGTAAGGCATGGCGTCCTGCCGCGATTGGAGCGTGCGCTGAATCCATCCATCCGCGAATCGCTGGCGGAAGCCGCTGAGATCGCACGAGCGGAAGAAGACTACTGGCAAGGAGAAGTCGGAGGATTGCTTCCCGAAATTTGGGATGGCGCGCAAAGCAAATTGAAGGTTGCCGAACTCGAACGGCTTGCTCTCGCCATGCAACGCAGGATCGTCCGGGCAGCCGCTGAAACTCTCGAACTTCATCTGGAATTCGCCCACGTCGAGGAGATTTTGGCGGTGGTTAATGGCGCGGAAAAATCGGCCAATCTTCCCGCAGGCTGTCGAGTCGAACGAAAGAAAAACACGGTTGTTTTCTGCCCAAAGAAAATTACCGACAATGCCATCACCGACTATGCCCACTCTCTCCCCGTCCCCGGCCAAGTCTGTATCCCCGAGGCAGGTGTAAGGTTTGAGGCCACCTTAGTCCGAACCAGCGAAAAAGCGGAGTATAATCGCGGCAATTCATTGGATCCGGCGAAGCTCTCCGGCAGCTTACAAGTTCGTAATTGGAGAGCAGGGGACCGTTTTACGGCGGCGCATTCGAAGTCCCCAAAGAAGATCAAGGAACTGCTGCAAAAGCGGCACATCACCGGCAGCGAAAGAAAGCTCTGGCCGGTGGTAGTTAGCGGGGATGAAGTAATCTGGCTGCGCGGGTTTAAGGTCCCGGCGAAATGGCAGCCGCCGGAAGATGCCGGGGAAGCGTTAGTGATCCAGGAATTTCCGTTGCACGTTTAAGAATTATGGCAACCACACTCACTCCCGGCCAGCTGCGTACGGTGATTCCCACCGAGCAAATCCAGAAGCGTGTGCGCGAAATGGCGCGCCAGATTTCCAACGACTATCAGGGAAAAACCATTCACGCTCTCGCTGTGCTCGAGAACGGATTCATGTTCATGTCCGACTTGGTGCGCTCGCTCGAAGTACCAGTGATCTGCCAGTTCATCAAGCCGAAGTATCAGAAAGCGAAAAACGGCACCGAAACCATCGAAGAAATTTTTTTCAGCCACGACGCCGACATTCGCGGACACCACGTGCTCGTGATCGAAGGCTTGGTCCATTCAGGAGTCACAGGCGAATTCCTGATGAGCGACCTGCGTGCCCGCGGCGCAGCCTCGGTCAAGCTGGCTACTTTGGTGGATCGCCAGTCAGCGCGCCGGGTACAATTGCAGCCGGATTATTTTGGCTTTCTCGTAGATGATGCTTTTCTCGTAGGTTACGGATTGGGGTCACCGGAGCAGACGCAGCGGAACTTCCCCTATTTGGCTGTCCCAAATACAACTGGCTCTGTGACTTAGGTCATACAGCTGGAAGTTCTCTTTGGGCGGTACAGAAGCTGCGAAGCGAGTAGAATAGAGAAGCAGTTCCGGACACCCTCTAAATCCGGGAGCCTAGAGCTGTTGGCGGGCATCTAAAGTATTAGTCTATTCACAAAAGTAATACAGCAGTTTTAGGAGTCTATAGGTGAATTCCACAGTTAAAACCGTCCTGTTCTGGGTGATGATTTTGGTCGCCGCTTTCCTTCTCTGGAGAGTAGTCCAGATGACCACGGGCGGGCCCAAGGAAGCTGAGGCCACGTTCTCTGAGTTCCAACAGAAGGTTGATCAGGGACTCGTGAAAGAAGTCAACATTAACGGCATGGAAGTCCGCGGCAAGTACACAGACAACGGTGCCTTCCACACCACAGTGCCTGCGGTTTATCCGGACATGTACAAGGCGCTGCAGGCCAAGAACGTGGTGGTGACCATCCACGACCTCAACGGAGGAAACTGGACGTTAATCCTCAATCTGCTGCCATTCGCACTACTGGCAGGGTTGTGGTTCTTCATGATTCGCCAGATGCAGACCGGCGGAAACAAGGCGCTATCGTTCGGCAAGAGCCGGGCGCGCCTGCTCTCCATGCAGCAGAAAAAGATCACGTTTAAAGACGTGGCTGGCGTGGATGAAGCAAAAGAAGAGTTGCGCGAGATCATCGAGTTCTTGCGCGAAGCGCAGAAGTTCCAGAAGTTGGGTGGACGCATTCCTAAAGGTGTACTGCTGGTCGGCCCTCCGGGAACCGGTAAGACTTTGTTGGCTCGTGCGGTTGCCGGTGAAGCCAACGTTCCATTCTTCTCGATCTCAGGTTCTGACTTCGTAGAAATGTTTGTCGGCGTCGGCGCCAGCCGCGTACGTGATCTGTTTGAACAGGGCAAGAAGAATGCTCCCTGCATCATCTTCATCGATGAAATCGACGCAGTTGGACGTCACCGTGGCGCAGGCTTGGGCGGCGGTCACGACGAGCGCGAACAGACATTAAACCAGTTGCTGGTTGAAATGGACGGGTTCGAGTCGAACGAAGGCGTCATTTTGATGGCGGCAACGAACCGTCCTGATGTGCTGGATCCGGCACTACTGCGGCCCGGTCGTTTCGATCGACGCGTCGTTGTGAATCGTCCTGACGTACGTGGACGCGAAGAAATCCTCCGCGTACATACTCGCAAGATTCCATTGTCCGATGATGTTGATCTTTCCATCCTGGCGCGCGGCACACCGGGCTTCTCCGGGGCCGACCTCGCCAATATGGTGAATGAAGCTGCTCTGGCAGCCGCACGTCAAAACCGCAAAGCGGTTTTGATGTACGACTTCGAATTGGCCAAGGACAAAGTTCTGATGGGCGTGGAGCGCAAGTCTCTGCTGCTCACCGAGGCGGAGAAGAAAAACACGGCCTATCACGAAGCCGGACACGCTTTGGTTGCGGCGAAACTGCCGCACTCTGATCCATTACACAAGGTCACCATCATTCCCCGCGGCATGGCTCTCGGCTTGACCATGCAGCTGCCGACCGACGACCGTCACAACTACTACAAGAACTATCTGCAAACCCAGATCGCGATTCTGATGGGTGGCAGGTTGGCGGAAGAGCTATTCCTCGACGTGATGAGCACTGGTGCTGGCAACGACATCGAACGCGCCACTGACCTAGCCCGCAAGATGGTCTGCGAGTGGGGCATGAGCGAACTCGGACCTCTGACCTTCGGCAAGAAAGAAGAGCAGATCTTCCTGGGACGCGAAATCGCCCAGCACCGTGACTACAGCGAAGACACCGCGATCAAAATTGACCAGGAAGTCCGCAAATTGGTCAACACTGGGTACAACACTGCCAAGCAGATCTTGCTCGACAACAAGGAGACGCTGGATAGGATCGCCAAGGCCCTCATTGAGCGCGAGGTGCTGGATGCCAACGAAATCAAGATGCTGGTCGATGGTAAGGACCTGCCCAACAGGCCCGCCCCGACCAAGCCCGATGACAGCGGCGGCGTGCAGCATGTGATCAAGCCGGACCTGCAACCCGGCCGGGCAAAGGGTGGAGAACACCCGGCGCCAGCGTAGACCTGCCTAAGTTAAGAAATTAGAAGGCGACCCGCCGTGGGTCGCCTTTGTTTTTGTGCTGAGAAGATCGTTATGCAGCAACGAGAGCTTGCTTCCGTGAGGCCATACCACGCGAGATGGCAAATATCGTGTAGGCATGCAGGGCGGCACCAAGAATGTCGTTTGCTGCCAGACACACCATACCATCAAATCCGTAGAGCGCGATTCCAGCAAGAAAAGCCCAGCGAATTCGCTTTCCCGCCAGGTTTCCCAGCACCCAAAAGATCCCGGCGATAGTCCCACTAATCAGTAAATCCAGCACTGTGCCGATGAGGCCAAGTTCTCTAGCTCTGACATCGATCCCCGCGGTGAGTCCTAGACCAATAGCAAAGTGCAGCGACCCTCCAGAAATCACGACCAGAGAATTCAGGATCGTAAGCGCTGCAATCCAGTAAAAGCAGGCGGGGCCAGTGGAGATTCGCGTCAGAAACGTCGGCTTTGCGGCCGCCACAGCAGACTGCGGTTGGTCGCTGACTCGTGCCGGTGCCGCACCTGCGCTTGCCATCAAGAATGCTCCTTAGAATTTCGCGGAGGGAGTCCGTTAAACGGAACGCGGTCGGTTCAACTCAGAGTACGACGAGTGGGCAGGAATCCCCAGATATCCGGCGGCCATGACCGCGGATGCGGTTAAAAGTAACTATTACTGTGCGAGTGGAGGTGGGAGCTTGCCGAGCGTTCTGTGTTTTTATCGCAGAAGGGCAAGTCTCCCCTCTACACGGTATTTCTATCGATTGATAACCGGCATCACATGTTCGGGGTAGCGCTGGCCCGCAGCGGCATCTAGAGGAAAGACTTCATTCAGATTCTTGAAATCATCCGCAGCAAGTTTCACCTCGAGCGCGGCGGCATTTTCTTCCAGATACTTACGGCGTTTGGTGCCGGGGATGGGGAAAATGTCGTCACCCTGAGCATGCACCCAGGCCAAAGCCAGCTGCGAAGCGGTGCAACCTTTCTTGTTAGCGAGCTCCTCGACTTTTCGCAACAGATCGAGGTTTTTCTGAAAGTTCTCTCCCTGGAAACGCGGCGAGGTACGGCGATAGTCATCCTGCGGCAAGTCCTCGTACTTTTTAAATTGTCCGGTTAGAAAGCCTCGCCCAAGCGGACTGTACGCCACGAATCCGATTCCCAGCTGGCGGCATGTCGACAGAATTTCCCCCTCGGGATCGCGCGTCCACAACGAATATTCCGTCTGCAAAGCAGTAATCGGATGAACTTTCGCCGCCCGCCGCAACGTGTTCACCGAGGCCTCGGACAATCCGAGATAGCGTACTTTCCCTTCCTTTATTAACTGCGCCATGGCGCCGACCGTGTCTTCGATGGGAGTGTTCGTATCCACTCGGTGTTGATAGTAGAGATCAATGGTCTCAATCCCCAGCCGCCGCAAGCTGGCCTCGCAGTGCTCACGGACATATTCCGGTTTGCCATTCACCCCGCGGGCACTGGGATTTTTCGGATCGCGTACGATGCCGAATTTAGTGGCGATCACAAACTGATGCCGTTTGCCCTTGATCGCCTTGCCGACCAATTCCTCATTGATAAAAGGCCCGTAAATATCAGCCGTGTCCAGAAAATTAATGCCCAGTTCTAAAGCGCGGTGAATTGTGTCAATGGATTCTTGGTCATTGCGCGGTCCGTAGAACTCCGACATGCCCATGCAACCGAGGCCTTGAATGGATACGGTGGGGCCAGCCTGGCCGAGTTGGCGTGTTTTCATGGGTAGTCTCCTTCAGAAAATTACGTCTTTCATGATCGCACGATCATCTATTCAATGCGGCTGATTGCAAAACTTTTGCAGATTTTTACCTTCGGAGCTTCGATGAGCGAGATCCAGAAGTGGTTTGACCGCAAATTTGATCTTTCCTTTCCGGCGGCGCTTTATCCCAACATTCTTGTGCGCCTGAGGGGAACTCCTGCACGTTTAGAGGAATTGGTAAGGCCATATTCCCGCCAGACGCTCACTCACCAGCCAGATGGGACGTGGTCAATTCAGGAAAACGTGGGGCATCTGTTGGACTTGGAACCACTGTGGCTATCGCGTCTGGACGATTTCGCCAGTGGCATGGAAATGCTCAGAGCTGCAGATTTGAGTAATCGCAAAACCCACCAAGCCAATCACAATAGCCACAAGGTAGGGGAGATTTTGAGCGAATTCCGCAAAATGCGCGGCCAACTGGTCGAACGTGCAGAGAACCTCGACCCGAAAATGTATTCACGCACCGCGCTACATCCCCGTCTGAAAACACCCATGCGCCTGGTAGACCATCTGTATTTTGTGGCGGAACACGACGATCAGCACATGGCGCGCATCTGGCAGTTGGGGACAATAAGATAACGCCTACGCCTGGACCGAAATCAGCGGCCTGGTGCGCGCTGTAACTTCCCCAATTTCTACGGCGGGAACATCTGTCGCTTTGAGTACATGCAACAGCTCATTAGAATCCGAGGCCGCAACAGAAATCAGCAATCCTCCGGCCGTCTGAGGATCAAACAAAATGGTCTTTAGCTCCTCTGGCATATTTCCTTCATAACCCACCACACACTCAGCAAATTCGCGGTTTGAGATTAGCCCTCCGGGCACATGGCCAGCCTGAACGCATTCAAGCGCTCCCACAAGCAACGGAATGCGTCCAGCGTCTAGACGCATGGAAACATCCGAAGCGAGCGCAATCTCTCGCGCATGGGCAATCATGCCAAAGCCGGTGATGTCGGTCATCGAGTGAATTTTCCAAGGCTTGCTGGCGATCACTTCCGCTGCACTTTTATTCAGCGTGGTCATGGAGCGGATGGCGGCATCGATCCATCCTTGTTTTGCGACGCCTTTTTTTATGGCGGTAGTAATCACGCCCGTTCCCAGTGCTTTGGTGAACAGTAAACGGTCTCCAACTTTTGCACCCGTGTTGGCGAACACTCTATTTGGATCGATGAGGCCCGTCACCGAATAGCCAAACTTCATTTCCTCATCACGCACACTGTGTCCGCCAATTATCGAGCACCCCGCTTCCATCATTTTGGAGAGCCCACCAGCTAAAGTCCGCTCGAGAATCGCTACCTCCCCATTGGCCGGGAAGCAGACATGGGCTAGTGCCGTGATCGGTCGCCCGCCCATGGCATAAACATCGCTGAGCGCATTGGTAGCGGCAATCTGGCCGAAGGTGTAGGGGTCATCCACCATGGGGGTGAAAAAATCCACGGTCTGAACGAGCGCAGCGGTAGGGCTGATCTTATAAACCCCAGCGTCATCGGCGTGGTCGAAGCCGACCAGAACATTGGGATCAGTTTGCTTGGGTAGTTTCGAGAGAACTTGGTCCAGAATCGCGGGGCTCAATTTAGAGGCGCAGCCACCGGCCTTGACCGTAGCGGTGAGGCGAACAGGGGAATGAGTCATGGAATTACTTATTTCGTGGAAACGTCGATCACTTGGACTTCTGGATACTCATGGTTCCATTCCGCGCTGATGTGCTCGAAGGTCAAGCGGAACGGCGTGCTGGCTCCGGGTGCGAGCGGCGAAGTACTGAGATCAACCGCATCATCGTAACGGGCAGTTTTCTCCAAAATCCGCAAAGGGATTTCCTCCAGTTGGGCCACTTGCCCTAGGGAATCTTTGAAGGTCACGCGCACAACGGCATGGGTAAGGGTTTTGTCACCAGCATTTGTCACGGTTCCGTCGACATAATTTACCGAAGCGCCAACAAAATTCTCCGCTGCACTGGTTTTGAGATCCGTAATTTTGACCTTGGCTACGTAAATGGGCGGTGGAGTGACAACTTTTGGTTTGTCCCGAAGCAAGAAAACAGCGAGGCCGACAACGATAACAACCACGCCCAAGCCAATCAGCATTGGAACTAGCTTGGATTCGCGTTCTGCCGTATTTAGCGGAGATGGCTCGATCAGCCCGCCCATAAGGAAATTGTACTATCGGCCCGAGAGGATTGTTTGAACAGTTACTGGCTGCGCCGAGAGCCGGCAAATGTAGTTGCCAGACCTAGTCCAAGATAAATACCGCCGGCAACATAACGTTGCGAGCGGAGAAATCCGCGATGGCGCTTGAGCCCGTTGCCCACGGTTCCGGCCAGCAAGGCCCACGCCCCATCACTGCATATTCCCAGCGCGGTGAATGAAAGTCCAAAAAATAAAATTTGCAAAGCCACAGGGCCGCGTGCAGGATCCACGAACTGTGGAAGAAAGGCGAAGAAGAATAACGCCGTCTTGGGATTAAAAGTGTTCACCAGAACACCCTGAAAGAAAACGCGCCGCAAGCTCATTGCTTGCGCTGGAGCCGATGGTTCCAGTTCTTCGGTGCCGAGAAACTTGCGCACACCAAGAAATATCAAATAGGCCGCGCCCAAGTATCTGACGCTGTTAAACGCCACCGCAGACGAAGCCAGTAGAGCAGACAGTCCAAACGTAGCCGCGATGATGTGAAACAGGCTGCCCGCCGCAATTCCGAGGACTGAGACCAGTCCGGCCCGCCGTCCTTGATCAATGCTGCGAGTGACGATGTAAATAATTGCTGGTCCAGGGATGACCAGAAGCGTCAGTGCTGCCGCCAAAAACAGCGCATATGTCGACAGGCTAGGCATGTTATTCGCCCCCGACTATCAGTCCATCAATGCGGATCGTCGGGCAGGCCATCGAACCACGAAATTCCAGGTCGTTGGCAATCTCGGAGATGTTCATAAACATTTCTTTCAGATTGCCGGCGACGGTGATTTCTTCGACCGGATAAGTCAGCTCTCCACCGGAGATCCAAAGCCCTGAAGCACCACGGGAGTAGTCACCGGTCACGAGATTGGCTCCATGGCCAAGAAATTCCGTCACGTACAAACCGTCTTTAATTTCCGAGATCAGCTGCTGTGGAGTTTTGGTTCCGGGTTGTAGGAAATAATTCCCTGCGCCAATGCTGGGCGTACCGGCCAATCCGCGGGAAGCGTTCGCCGTGGTTTTGAGGCCTAGCTTTTTGGCGGTGTATGTATTTAACAGATAGGACGCCAGCACGCCGTTCTCAATCACCACGGTGCGGCGGGTGGGAATGCCTTCTCCATCAAACGGACTGGTTCCGAAACCGCCAACGATCGTGCCGTCGTCAATGACAGTGACGCGATCCGCAGCGATTTTTTGCCCCAACTTGCCGGCAAGAAACGAAGCGCCACGATAGACAGAGTCTCCATTGACGCCTTCAAAAATGTGGCCGAGGATTGAGTTTGCCACCAGCGGATCAAACACAACCGGCACGTGCGCAGTCTTAACTTTCCGCGCGCCCAAACGGCGGAGCGTGCGCTGGGCAGCCACTTTGCCGACTTGTTCCGGCGATTCCAGCTTGGCCAAATTGCGCGAAACTGAGTACCAGTAGTCCCGCTGCATGGCCCCGCTTTCAGTTTGTGCGATGGGAACAGCGGCCACTGAGCAGTACGATCTGCGGTACTCGCCAACAAACCCGTGAGAGTTTGCCAGAATTTTGCGCCCGGTGGCGGCGTCGAATGATCCGCCCTCGGAATTCTTGATACGAGGATCAAAGTCCATCGCAGCTTTCTCCGCGCGGCGGGCGTAATTGATGCGCTCTTCGCCGGGAAGAGAATAAACATCGGATGAATAGAGCTTAAGGTCGCCTGATAGCAAGCCCAACTGATCTGGGTCAGGAATTCCGCCAAAAGGATCTTCCGAAGTGATCTTGGAAAGCGACAGAGCGGACTTCAACATGCGGTCGAGCCCCTGGCGCGAGAAATCGCTCGAATAGGTGCTGGCCGCGCGTTTGCCGTTGAACACGCGCACGCCTATGGACTTTGATCCCGCTTCCTTCAGCGTCTCGACCTGACCGAGGCGGACGAGCGTGGAAAATTCGTCGCCTTCCTGGATGACGCACTCGGCAGCAGTCGCTCCACCGGCCATGGCACGGCGGACGACATCCTGCGCGAGGTCTTTGAGATCAGTTTCTACCTTGGGAGTTTCGAGTTGGACTTGAGACATGGAATCCTTGTTCAGTTTTGACGGATGCTAAAACCCAAATTCCTCGCCAAAACCGGTTCGGAATGACAATGGTGGATTGATAAACATCAGCGTCAATCCGCGGCTGGTTTACTGCATGAACCCGCCGGGATCTTTTCGTGCCGTTCCGCCGACAGTCAGGCGATCGACTTTGATGGTCGGAATACCCACGCCCACCGGGACCGACTGCCCATCTTTCCCGCAAGTCCCCACACCTTCATCGAGTTTAAGATCGTTACCGACCATGGAAACGCGAGTCAGAACATCCGGGCCGTTACCAATCAAAGTCGCACCCTTTATAGGTGCCGTGATCTTTCCATCCTCAATCATGTAGGCTTCGGACGCAGAGAAGACAAACTTACCGTTGGTAATGTCCACTTGTCCGCCGCCGAAGTTCACGGCGTAAATTCCGTTTTTCACCGAGCGAATAATATCCTGCGGATCGTCGTCCCCCGGCAGCATGTAGGTATTGGTCATGCGCGGCATGGGGATATGCTCATAGCTCTCGCGGCGTCCATTGCCAGTATTGCCCATGCCCATCAGCTTCGCGGAAAGCTTGTCGCTCAAATAGTTCTTGAGTGTTCCATTTTCGATGAGGACTGTTTCTTGCGTGGCATTGCCTTCGTCATCCACATTCAGCGAACCGCGCCGCAACGGCATGGTTCCGTTGTCCACCACCGTGCACTTCGTGCTGGCGACTTGTTTGCCGATCAGTCCGGAGAAAGCCGAAGTTTGCTTACGATTAAAGTCTGCTTCGAGCCCGTGTCCTACGGCTTCATGCAAAAGAACTCCAGGCCAACCGGGACCGAGGACCACTTCCATATCGCCTGCCGGAGCTTCGCGGGCATCGAGTTGAAGGATCGCCTGGCGTGCAGCTTCCTTGGCGAAATACTCCGGAGTTTTTTCCCCGAAGAAGAAATCCAGCGCCACGCGTCCACCTCCACCGGAGGTTCCGCGCGCGGAGTTGGTTCCATCTTTCGCAATGCATCCGACATTCATGCGAGCCAGCGGCTGTGAATCTTCGGCAAAGGTGCCATCTGATCCGATAACCAAAATGTGGCGCAATTCATCGCCATAGCTGGAACGAACTTCCTTAATACGTGGGTCATAGGCGCGTGCAGCTTTGTCGCCACGCATAACCAACTCGACCTTCGCGGAAATTTCTGCGTCTACCGACGGTAGCGCCAGAGGATACAAACTTCGTCCCGGTTTTTGCTGAAATCCAACGCTGGGCGTTTTGGCCGGGCCGCTGGCAATTAGTGCCGCGGTGCGCGCGGCATGCAAAATACGCTCCGGGGAAAGATCGTCGGTATAGGCATAACCTGTGCGCTCGCCGCTCAACACCCGTACCCCGCAGCCAGCCGAAATACCCTGCGACGCCGACTTCACCATGGACTCATCCACCATCAGCGAAGTCGAGCAAAGATATTCAAAATAAAGGTCCGCGTAATCGCCGCCAGCCGAAAGGGCGGCTGCCAAATAGCGCTCAAGATCGCGCTCGGTTACGCCGTAATGCTCGAAGAAAAAACGGTTCTTATGCACAGTGTTTAGATGGTTCGGGAGCGAAAAAGACTCCCCGACGATTATCCCATATAGGCCTAGGGCGGCCTACTGAAGAAGTACTAAGTTTATTCACTGCCGGGGTTATGGAAAAATTCGGCATATGACGCCAAATAGCCGGTCTCAAACCCTTGAGCGAATCTCTCAACTCGGCCAGTGACGCCATGGTCCTGGAAGACGGCGCCGCTAAGTTTGAGCTGGGTCAAGCGAGGTATTCCATCTGCGCCGAGTACAACCGGTCATCGATGAACGCTGGCGCGAAGAAATCAAGTTTTTTGTCGTAAGAGGCTTAGCAATCTGAACCAGACCACAAGCCTAGCGCTTTCCGCGTAGAAATGTTTACTCCCATGCGCCCAACACCCTCAGCACATCCACCAACTGCGCGATGTGATACGCATTGTGATCGGCCACCAGCAAGGCTTCCCGCAAAACAGTCTGTCCATCTCCCCAGGGAATCTTTTTATACAAGTCAGTTCGAGGGTTGGCAACCAGCGCCTGCATCGCTTTCAAATCCTTACGGAAATCTTTGACGCTCTTTGCCCATGCCACAGCATTTGCAGGTGCCGCGGCTTTCGGCCAATAACCCTTCGGCCAGACCGGAGATTTGTGTTTGGCATGGCGGCTGAATTCGAGAATGTCCCACTGCGCGATGCGCAGGTGTTCCAGCAGCATCCACGGAGAATGCGGCAGCCCGGTGGCCTTAGCTCCATACAACGTTGCCGGGACTCGCTTGATCACATCATCGAATCTGGTGTGAGCACTTCCTCCTTGCAACAACTCGAGAAGATGCTCCCGCAGAGAACGATCCTCATTGGACTTCATGGCTTGCTCCTGGGTTCTGAATTGTTTCTGGCTGTTCACCCCGATAGACGCGTGAGATCCCCCGCACCAAACGACGCATCGGCAAGGTGCCTTTGCGATCGGCAAAAAAGATCTCTCCTATGCGCGTGCCGCGATAGTACCAGCGTTTGAACAATGCAAGATGCTCCATTGTTTCCAAGGCCGCCTTTCGATCGGGGGAAAGCAACGTGGACAACGACTGCTCCACCCGCGACTCCATCGACTGCGACTTCGTATGCTCGCTGGATTGGATGGGAAAGTGAACCGGGCCTGAGAGGCGCCCGGCGCGAACACGAAAAAACGCCACACAACCAGGTTGCGCACTGGGCTGCACCATGATGGCATCCAGCTGGTCGATGCGACGAACCGCTTCCGGAAGTTGCGTCAGCACCGGTTTCAGCTTCTCGAGCTTTGCGTGCAAGGTCGCGGCGTCTTCAAACTTAAGATCGCTTGAGGCCTGATCCCGTTGCAGGGAAATCTCCCGGACTAGGGAATCACCGGCCGTGTCGAAGAAAGCCTGCACCCGCCCCACTTCAACCGCATACTCCTGATCGGTACATCCTTTGAAACAAGGAGCCAGGCACATTTTCATCTCGGAATAAATGCAGCCGGGAAATGACGGATCTGGTTTCAAGTCCTCGACGCAACGACGCATTTTGAAGAAATCGAGAGCGTCATTAGCGAATTTTTCTGCTGCGATACGTGAGGGGAACGGACCGTAATAAATAGAATGCCCGTGCAGCCGACCCAGCCGGGATGTAATGGATGCACGGGGAAACTCATTCTCCAGGTGCAATTTAACTAACGGAGCAAAGCGCAGCCGCAAGCGCGCGGAATAAGTTTGGGGAAAGTGTGCCCGTAGCAATTTGTAGAGCAGAAATCCAGATTCAAAGTCAGAACCGGTGGCCGTGTACTCGATCCAACCTATGCGGTCGCGCAAGTTCAGCCTTTTGGTGCGCTCATCAGGGGGGCCCAGCAGTCGCTGCAGTCGCCGTCGCAGGTTGGCTGTCTTGCTGATGTAGGGATCGGCGCGCTCATCGGCTCCACGCAGAGAAAACACAGCTGGCGCTGCGGGAGTGGCCGCGAAAATCTCTGCCTCGCGTTGCGGGACGAACTCTAGCCGTTCGGCAAGCACACAAATATTCTATGTGCGATTCGCACCGCAGAAAGCAGTAATGGTCGATAGGAGGTTAACTGCCTGAGTGCGACTAGTCGGTTCGCAGTGCTTTCATGGGATCAATCGAGGCCGCGCGCTGTGCCGGCAACAATGACGCCACCAAGGCCAGCACCAGCAAAAATCCCGCGGCTAGAGCCAGCACTGTTAAATCGAAAGGACTCACTTCAAACAGCATGGACTGCATCAGACGCGAGGCCGCTGCCGCAACCGCAAGGCCAATCCCACAACCAATCACAGCCAGCTTCGCCGCTGAAGCAAATACCAGGCGCAAAATTCCCATGCGCTGCGAACCCAGCGCCATACGAATCGCCATCTCCTGCGTGCGCAATGCTGCGGAAAATGCGATCACGCTATAGATTCCCAGCGCCGCGAGTAACACCGCAGCAATGGCAAACGACGCGATCAGCGCAGTGTTGAACCGCCTCGGTGCTTCGCTGTCGGAAACCGTCCGCTCCATGCTCTCGATCTGCGCCAGTGGCAACTGCGGATCAATCGAGTGCACAGCGTTCCGCAGCTGATTTTGCAGTTGCTCCGGCGGCATGGCAGCGCGCACGGCAATGTAGCCGCCATTTCCATTGAGATCAGTAGGCGATGCGAGCGCCCCCATGCATGCTTCGAACTGTTCGACCGGCTCGTACCACTGCTGTTTGGATGGCGAGTCCGGCGAGGATTCCTTTACATCAGCAACTTCGCCCACGATCGTGACCCACGGGGTTTGCGTTTCCGGCGTCCCCAGGCGTATGCGTTTGCCCACGGGACTCTGGCCGTGGAAAAAATGCTCTGCCAGCTTGTGGTTCACGATGGCAACTAGCTGGGTATTGGCTTTGTCTTCTTCAGTAAACAAGCGGCCATTGAGCAATGGCACTCCCATGGCCTGAAAATAGTTGCCGTGCACGGTCATCAGAGTTGCCAGGTTCATACCGGCGTCTTTGGGCGGAACGTAGCCTTCGACGACAAATGTACTGTTGCTGTTATTGCCGGAAGCTGGAAGAAACGATGTGACGCCAACCGCTGCAACACTGGGAATCTGCCCCACGCGACGGATTAGTTCGTGGTTGAACTGGTCGACAGCGGCCTGTGTGGAATATTGCTCGTGCGGCAAAGAATATGCCGCCGACAGCACATGATCGGGACGGAAGCCGAGATTGACCGCACGCATTTTTTCAAAACTACGCAGCAGCAATCCCGATGCGACTAAAAGAACCAGGGCGATGGCGATTTCTCCCACCACCAGGGTTGAGCGCAACCAGGCATGCCCGCTGCCGGCTGTGCCGGTGCGTCCACCATCTTTCAGCGTATCGTTCACGCTGGTACGCAACGCGGCAAACGCTGGTGCCAATCCGCATACAGCTCCGGTAACGATCGCCAGAACAAAGGCAAATCCCAAGACCCGCCAGTCAAGGCCAATCTCATTGATGCGCGGCAGCGTCTCTGGAAGCCGGCTGATCCCCACGCGCAAGGCAGCCGCAGCCAATACGAGCCCTAGTACACCGCCGGTCACACTAAGCACAAGACTTTCGAGCAGCGCCTGGCGCAGCAACGCTCCAGCTCGCGCACCCAGAGCAAGCCGTACGGCAATTTCCCTCTGCCGCCGGATCGCCCGCACTAACAACAGCCCAGCAAGATTGGCGCAAACAATCAGCAGCACCACGGCAATCGCTAAAAATAAAGTTCGCAGCAGTTGCCGTGCCTGGTCCACTGTTCCTTCATGCAATGAGATCACTACAGGACGAATTTTCAAACTGGCCATGAACGGCGGATAATTTTTCATGGTTTCGTTGGCCACACGCGTGGCGTCAGTCACTGCCTGCTCAGGTGTGATCCCGGGCTTCAGCCGACCTACCATGTTGTAATTCCAGTTGGCCGATGCGGCTGCGACTTCCTGATCTTTGAAGCTCATGGGAACCCAAGCCTCGCTGATATTCAGATGGCCGGGCTGGAGGGGAAACTCAAAGTTGCGCGGCATCACGCCGATCACTTCGTAAGACTTGCGATCCAGCAAAATCCTGGTGCCCAGAACCTGCGGACTGCCATGCAGGCGGTTTTGCCAGAACGAGTAGCTGATTACCACGACCTCTACCTTTTGATCATCTTCCTGCTGGGTGAAATAGCGACCCATGAGCGGTGGCACTGCAAGTGCGGGAAGTACTCCGCCCGACATGCGTGTTGCGTTGATCTGGGCCGGATCTCCCACCCCCGACAGTTCGTAGTTATTCGGCTGATAGCCGCCTAAGCTCTCGAAACTGTGCGTATCGCGCGTGTAATTTCTGATGTCGGGGCCGGTTACGCCAACCCCGCCACTTCCACCAACCTCAACGCCTTGCAGCATGTCCGACAGGATGACTAGGCGGTCAGGGTCTGGAAATGGCAGCGGGCGCAGCAGCACGCTCTCGACAATAGAAAAGATCCCGGTAGTGGCGCCGATGCCTAAAGCCAGCATCAGCACGGCTGTGGCTGTAAATCCGGGGGACTTGAGCAGATGACGGACGGCGATGCGCAGATCGTGGAACATGGCCACACCTCGGGCTGGACGTTACTGGAGCATCTCTTTATCCATGTACGCAGCGGGATAAATAGTTGTTCCTCAAGAGGGTAGGAAAAAATGCGGGAGATTGAAACGTCCAGATTTGTAAGTGTCTGTCCAAGAGCGGACAGTTTGGACTCTAGCGGGAGCTGGGTTGACGGAACTTCTGGCGATAATCAGGAGCGTTTACATTCATCACACGGCACATCTCGAAGAGGCGGGAACGCATGCGCTCGCCTATGCGATCGCCTAAGGTTTCCTCTCGCGCAGCTGCCCGTGGACCAGACACAGCAGCGGCTGGGCCATCCATGAAATTCGAAGTAATGATGGTCGTGCGGTTCTCGTTGTAGCGGGTGTTGAGAATCACACTCACCATATCCCATACCCATTCGGTAGGTTTCACTGCGCCAAGATCATCCAGTAGCAAAACTTCGGCCTGAAAAACCGGACGCAGTAAGTCTAATTCCGTGACTTGGACCGAGGGGTTGTAAGAATTCTGAATCTGTTTCAGCAGATCACGATAATCGCAAAACAGACAGGAAATCCCCTTGCTTGTAATCAACTGCCTGAGAATAGCAACAGAAAGATGAGTTTTTCCAGCGCCGCTCGGTCCTATCAACAACAAACCAACTTTGTCGATCGGATAGTTGGCAATAAACTTCTCTGCCGCCATCTTGGCAGCAGTGAGACTTGTTTGTGCGCCAGTCTCGTATCCAGCAAGATCACAGTTCTCATAGCGAGGCGGAAACTTTGCCTGCTCTAGCAAAAACTTGGTGCGTGAAATATTCGCACAGTCACAGCGCGTGACACTTCTGTTCGCGCCAGTCTGCACAGTTTTCCACCCAGTATCATTGCAAATGGAGCAAGCAGGTCCAGCCTTAGCCGGCTTCGGCGTTACCGCTATGTTTCTCGGCATAGCACTCCCAACACGAACCCCATTGCGTGAGACCAGATTGCGGATGTGTCGCACATCTGTGGCTTCCATTTTCTTTCTTTAGTGTACCTTCAAAATCAAGATAAGAAGTGTTTTCATCTAATGTGGATTTCTTGGATTTCTGCTGCTTCTTGTGGAATTTCAACACCTGTTCATCGTAGATCTTTAGCAGCGTCCGATTGTAAATCCAGACAACACCGTCAGTTGTCGATCCCTCACGCTCGAACATGCCGAACACCGGCGCAGCTTCTTTATCGAAGTACTGCTGTGTGCGTGCATTCGCGAGGCGCCACAACTGCCCGTCGTCTGGCAGATACCCAGGACGCTCAGAAATCCATGATGCAAACAGAAGGTTGAGATACCAGGCCTGCTGATAATCCTTGAGTGCACGGTAACGCACATCGCCGATAAAGCGGTGCACGTAAAAAGGAAACCAATCGAGAAACTGAGTTTTATGGCGGGTCACCGGCGCTCAAATATGCTCGGATGAATCTGCATGATGGGTAGCTGTGCGTGCAAGTTGAAAACTGGTTTTGTCTGTGGGGATGTTGTGGAGATGTGGGAAGGGTTGTGGAGGGGTGAGGAAAAACTTCGGGAATTAATTTTTGTGAACCACGCACAGTGCAAATATGATATCGGCTATGAATTTGCCTGACGGATTCGCCATTCGCCGAGCATCCGAAGAAGAGATCGACACATTGGTGGCACAGAGGCGATTCATGTTTCGCGACATGGGCTACAGCGACGATGCGGCGATGAACAGCATGGCCGAGAAGTGCAAGCCGTGGCTGCTTCGAAAGATGCAGTCCGGGGAATATCTAGCGTGGTTGGCGATTGATTCAGCGGGCACAGTTGCAGCCGGCGCGGGCCTGTGGCTGATGGACTGGATTCCCCACATGATTGGAAAGAACACGCAGCGGGGAAATATTATTAATGTTTATACGGAGCAGAAATTCCGTCGGCGTGGGTTGGCCCGCTGCCTTATGGGTACAGTGATCCGATGGTGTCGCGAGAACGGCATCGATACGATCATCCTGCACGCCAGCCCGGAAGGCCGGGGGCTTTATGAGTCAATGGGGTTTGCGCCGACCAACGAAATGAGGCTCAGGCTTTGAAGAGGAATTTCAAAGATTTGATTTGTGCGCAACTTCAATATCAGTGAGCATGAAATCATTTCCCTTGGCTAGCAACGATTCCCCTGAGTATTTTGCTAGCGCATAGGCGAAACAATCACCAAAGTTAAGCGCTGCACGATGGCGGCCCTTTCCGTATTTGCGCCACGCCGAACGAGCCAATTCTGTTTGTTCCGCGTCAGCCGCAATCACTTGGATATTGGCACGCACGAGAAATAAATCGTACTCGTGGCTTAGCGCCATTCCGCCTTTGGCCTCCAGGACAACACCCGTTTCAAAAACATTCACAACAGAAATTAATCGTGATTCCGCTTGGATCATCAAACTGCGGAAAATTTGACGTTCGGGCTCGCCCAGGAAAATTGCAACAAGAGCAGAGGAATCAATCACCATTAGCGTGGCAGACCGTTCTCGTCGTAGTTCAAGATTTCATCCGGCGTGCGGCTATCAAGAATTGGCAACTGATCAACCCGCGCCAGAATTTCATCAATTTGGTTTTCAATCAGGCGGTTCCGACGGCGCGACTTGAGCCGCTCTAAACGTTCCTCAAGAGATTTCTGTATTGCCTTGGTCAGAGATTCTCCCGCCTCATCAGCAACTTCACGCGCAAGCTTCTCTGTGACATCGTTCTTGATGCTGAGAGCCATATTTATTTAAGTATAGCATTTTAGATATATTTATATAATATGTTATTAAGCCATTATTTATCAGTGGATTAATGACTATTCTGCTGCAAAAATCCTCGTCTATAATTAAGGTTCGTGGTACTATCGCGCCAGTGGCCACGCTTCGCAATACCCCGCATCTTGACGACAAACGTGAGCGCATAGTCTCAGCCGCTCCAGTCGAGGACGATTCCTCGTTCGAGCTAAAACTCCGCCCGCAAAAGCTGGCAGAGTTCATCGGCCAGTCCAAAGTTAAAGAGAACTTGGCAGTAGCCATCGAAGCAGCCAAATCCCGCAGAGAGGCCCTCGACCACGTCCTGCTCTACGGTCCTCCAGGACTGGGCAAAACCACCCTGGCTACGATCATCGCCAATGAACTAGGCGTCGCCTTCCAACAAACCTCCGGCCCCACGCTTCAGATCAAGGGCGACTTGACCGCCATCCTGACCAACGTCCGTGACAAGCAGGTTCTTTTCATTGATGAAGTCCACCGACTGCAACCGGCGCTGGAAGAAATTCTCTATTCCGCACTCGAGGACTACAAGCTCGACATCATCATCGGGCAGGGGCCCGCGGCGCGCACCCACACGATGGATGTTAAGCCGTTTACGTTCGTAGCTGCCACAACGCGGGCTGGGCTACTTTCATCTCCACTGAGGTCGCGGTTTGGCATCGTGCTGAGGTTGGAGTTCTACAGCCACGACGAGCTGCGAATCATCATCGAGCGTTCCGCTGAAATTCTGAACGTCGAAATCAATAGCCAGGGAGCGATCGAGATCGCCAGTCGCTCACGGGGGACTCCCCGTATTGCCAATCGTTTGCTACGTCGTGTTCGTGACTACGCTCAAGTCCGCAGTAAGGGAAAGATTGACCTCCCGACTGCCCAGGCGGCCTTGCAAATGCTGGAAGTGGACCGCTACGGTTTCGACGAAGTTGACCGCCGGTTACTTCTTACCATCATCGAGAAATATCAGGGAGGACCGGTAGGGGTGAACACTCTGGCAGCCGCTCTCGCCGAAGAACCTGATGCCATCGAAGAAATCTACGAGCCCTTCCTCATTCAAATTGGTTTTTTGAACCGCACTCCGCGCGGCCGAGTAGCCACGCAACTGGCTTATGAGCATTTCGGCATTACCCCCAACCGCAGACAAACCTCCTTGTTTTAGTAGGGCCGAGATTCTCCAATTTACGAAATCCGGACTGAACCCAAAGTCTTTATTATCAATTTGGCCCGTGTAGTGTATCTTTTCCAGACCTTTGGGGGCGGACTTAACCCAACTGTCGAGGCATTCTGCCTGTTTCTGAGATACTTCATCCTGATCATCGCGTTGTTGTCGGGGATTTGCTTCGCCCGGACAGGTCCACGACCGAGTGATCTGCAAAGTGCTGAGTCGTTCCCCAGCGTAAATATTCCCCGTTTAGAGTACGCACCCGCGATCGAAGACTTCCTCAATATGCGTCCTGAGGGAGAGGTCGCTTTGCGCATGAAAAAGGTGACGGGATTTATACAGCGCAATCCCCACGATGGCGCACCCGCCTCGCAGCCAACCGAAGCCTACTTGGGATACGACAATAAAAATCTCTATGCCGTGTTTGTCTGCTTCGATGATCCCGGCAAAGTGCGAGCGCGTCTGTCCCGCCGCGAGGACATCTTTGATGATGACACCGTAGAAATCATCGTAGACACTTTTCATGACCGCCGACGCGCCTATGTTTTCCAAACCACTCCACTCGGCGTGCAGTGGGATGCCATGTGGACCGAAGTCCCGCACGAAGACAGTAGCGGCAATCTGTCGAACTTCGATGCGTCATTCGACACGGTCTGGGATTCGAAAGGAAAACTGACCAGTGCAGGCTATGTGGTTTGGATATCCATTCCTTTCAAAAGCCTCAGATTTTCTCCCGCAGAGCAGCAGGAGTGGGGATTGATTTTGTACCGGGGAATCCTACGGGAAAACGAAGACGACTTTTGGCCGGAAATCTCGCGCAGTGTAGAAGGCAGACTTGGTCAGGCAGCCACAGCCACAGGGCTAGAACGAATTTCACCGGGGCGGAATATTCAATTCAATCCTTATGGAGTACTGCGATCATTTCGCGCGCTCGATACTCATAACCCCACGCCTTTTTTCGACAGCCGTACCGCAGAGTTCCGCGGCGGTCTCGACTCCAAATTCATTTTGCATGACAACCTGGTGCTGGATGTGACCGCGAATCCTGACTTCAGTCAGGTCGAATCTGATGAGCCGCAAATCACGGTGAATCAACGGTACGAAGTGTTTTTCCCCGAGAAGAGGCCGTTCTTTTTAGAGAATGCAGATTTTTTCAAAACGCCGATCGATTTGTTTTTCACGCGCCGCATAGGCGATCCGCAGTTCGGTACCCGACTGACCGGAAAGACTGGTCCTTACTCAATCGGGGTGCTGGCGATCGATGACCGCGGTCCGGGCAAAAGCGTTCCCGATCACGATCCCCTCGCGGGCGCTCGAGCATCGTTTTTCATCGGACGCGTCAGCCGCGACATTCTCGGTCAATCCAGCATTGGCGCCATTTACACTGACCGAGAATTTTTCGCCGATGGTGAATTCAATCGCGTAGGCGGCGCCGACGCCCGGTTCAAACTTAATCCCAACTGGACCAGCTTATTCCAGGCGGTAACCAGCTCCACGCGTTTGTCGGATGGAACATATCGTGCAGGGCCGGCCTACAAAGCCGAAGCGACCTATAGCGGAACACACCTGAACTATGACTCGACCTATATTGACATCAGCCCCGGGTTCGTCGCTGATTCTGGATTTGTGAATCGCGTGGATATCCGCGATATCCGCAACAATCTTGATTACCGGTTTCGTCCAGAAAGCGGGCCGGTCGTGGCATGGGGCCCTTCTCTGTTCACGGATTTTGTTTGCGCGCATGACGGCACGCGCCTGGACACCTACTACAACCCGGTTTTCACCGCTAACCTCAAGGGCCAAACCTATGTAGTTTTCTACCCCTACGCCAAATTGCGGGAGAGATTACGGCCATCGGACTTCCCCGCCCTTTTGCAAAACCAGGATTATGACGAACACTTCAGCGCCATCGGCGTAGGAACGTCATATTTCTCGAAGCTCACATTACAGGCCTACTACCAGATGGGGGATGAAATTAATTTAGTGGCACTTGATCAGGTCCCGGTATTGGCGCGCAATGATGTCGCCAGCTTTCTCGCGTCAGTGCGCCCATTTACCTCCCTGAAAATCGACAATACTTATTTATTCGACCGGATTCGCGATCTCCACACCGGTGCGGCTGTGTTCAACGACCACATCCTCCGTAGCAAATGGAACTGGCAAATCAACCGGCAGCTCTCGCTGCGGTTGATCCTGCAATACAACGCGACCCTCACCAACCGCAACCTGACTTTCCTGCCAACCAGCAAGCAATTCAATGGCGATTTTCTCTTTACCTACCTGGTACATCCCGGCACGGCAATTTATGTGGGATACAACAGCGATGTGCAGAACCTCGACCGCGGTCTGAATGCCGATCCGATCACCGGAGGCATCGTGACCACGCGCAACTCGTTCATTAACGACAGCCGGCAGCTGTTTGTGAAGGTGTCCTACCTATTCCGCTTCTGATTGCTCGTACTACAATGTCGGCAGGATGATTGCCCACCTTCGCGGAAAGTTGCTGGCCAAGCACCCGAACCAGGCCATAGTGGAAACCGGCGGCGTCGGTTACGAAGTTGCCATCAGTGTGCCCACTTTTTCTGATCTGCCCGCGCCAGGCAGCGAAGTGGCACTGCACATCCACACGCATGTCCGTGAAGACCAGATTTCGCTTTACGGTTTTATGCGTCCGGCGGAGAAAATGCTCTTTGAAAAGTTGCTTACGGTCAGTGGTATTGGCCCGAAGCTGGCGATCACCATCCTGAGCGGCATGGCTGCGGATGAAATGACCGGAGCGATCCGCAGTAACGATGTGGCCAAGCTTACGCGCATTCCTGGCATAGGAAAGAAAACTGCTGAACGGATGGTCCTAGAACTTCGGGACAAACTCCCCAAGGGCGAAACCGAACTAGCGGCTGCTTTCGCGATGAACCCCGTCGAAGAGGATGTTTTGTCTGCTCTGGTAAACCTCGGATACCAGCGTCCCATGGCGGAGAAAGCTCTAATGGTAGCTGCCAAGAACGGCGCGAATAAATCTTTCGAAGTAATGTTCCGAGAAACACTTACGGTATTGTCGAAATAAAAAGGAAAGCCCGCCAATTAGCTGGCCTTGCCCATTTGGTGCTGACCAGTCTGGCCGCGCAAAGCGCTACGTGCCTTGCGAACAATAAGCAGACAGCCCTTGGCTTGCGCGTCCTTCTGAAGTTGCTGCAACAAAGCTTCACCCATGGAGGGCTTTTCGGACTTGAGATCCAATCGTGCTAATTCAAGCCGGGTCATCATCTCGTAGATTGCGTACCCGTAGCGGCTAGCCTCGGCATGCGCAGCCTCCAACGGGGCGGCATTCGCGAGCTTTCGCGCGCCAGTCTCTGCCCTAGCGACAGCAATGGCAGATTCGAACCGTGCCGTCCGGTCAAGTTTCTGAGAGAGTGCTACAGCGTGCATTGCCGCATCCTGCGCATCTTTAGCCTTGCCCTGCTGGGACAAGACCTCAGCGAGAATCGCATAGGACATGGCTTCGACGTCAGGTTTGTTCAATTTATTTGATGCAGCCGCGGCAGACCGGGCCAGGGACTCGGCATCGGCATCTCTGCCGCGTTCGAGCATGATCTGTGCAAGCTGGGCTTGGCTGCGCGAAGTATTGCCTTCATCGCCGATCTCTTTGCGAATGGTACTGGCCTGTTCCGCGGTTTTATTGGCCTGTTCTAGATGATCTTCCAGCCGGAGTATTTCCGCTAGGCTAGAGAGGGAAAAGGCTAATCCACGCTTGTAGCCGATTTCGCGCTGGACAACCATCGCCTGCTCGATTTTGGTCTTTGCTTCTTGCAGGCGTCCCTGCTCAATGAGTACGATTCCCCAATTGCTGGTTGCTGTCGCTGCGCCGCCCTTGTTCCCTAATTGCTGAAATCCCCGTAGCGCTTGTTCATCAGCACGCGCTGCGCCGGGAAGGTCTCCCATTTCCTCCAGCAAGTTGCCCAGACCGATTAAGCCCGAGGTAACACCTTGTACACGTCCGACCTCGCGATTGATGCGAATTTCCTCTTCGTAATACCACTTCGCTTCCTCGAGTTTTTGTTGCTCCAAGAGCACATTGCCGATTGCTTCGGTGCAGCGGGCCAGACCGTGTTGTTCTCCAATCTTTCGATATCCCTCTAATGCCTGGTCATAAGATTTTCGGGCTGCTTCAAGGTCGCCCTTATCGTAGAACACATGGCCCATAAGCAGGTCCGCCAGTGCTTCTATGTGCGGATTTCTCCCCTGAGCGAGTTCACGTGCTTCAGTTAGGGCGGCCATGGACTCTTCAGGTTTACCAAGATGGTCCCATGCCCAGGACTCCTCCAGACGAGACGATGCGACCATCAGGGTTGCGCCTTGGGCACGGGCCTTGGTGGCAGCAGAAGCTGCCAGTTGCTGCTCTTGCCTGAAATCGCTCAGGTTCTGCTGGATATGGGATTCAGCGAAATCCAATCGTGGATCGCTTGCCAGGGACGGAAAAGAACTTCGTATACGCTGAATTGTGGCAAGGCTGTCCTTGTTAGCACCGCCTTCCAGTTGTGCTTCCGCCAAACTAAAACCGTACCCAGAATTATCCGGAAAAAAATTATAGAGCGTGCGATAAATTTCAATGGCAGCCGGATAATTGTGACTGAAATTGCGATAACGCGCCTCGATCGTAAGCCGAGTTTCGCGCGACAGTTGCCCGGATAAGTCGAACGCCTTTTTGGCCTCTTCTTCTGCTTTGGCGTCGTAACCGAGTGCATACCACGCTTGTGCCAGGGCCCAGTGAGAAAGCGCGTGCCTCGGATCGGCGGCGATGGCTTTTTGCAACAGGTCGCGCGCCGCGAGGGCATCAAATTTCCGCAAACTTGCCAAACCTTCGGCATACAAGCGGGCCGCTTGGAGATTTGCGGGTACAGCAGCACGTACCTGAGGAGTATCACCGGGGGAAACTTCGGCGATGCCTAGTCTCTGCCGTAAATCTGTTCCGCCCTGCGAGACAAGATCGCCAAGATTTGATTCCGACCCTTCTCGTGAGATAACAGCAATGGTTTCCCCCGTGCGGGCATCCTGCATTTCGAGATCAATGCGAATTTTTCCTGCCGCATCTCCGCCCATATCCAGATAGGACCCGAGCACAACGATGTCACTATTGAGATGAGTGCGTATCTTCTTCAAAGTGTTCTGGCCATAGCTTTCAGCGACTGGAAGGGACAGGTCAAGCTTCATACGTTCTACGTCTTCACTGGAGACAACCCGCAGTTGCTGCCCGGAGGCTATTTCCGCCGCAACCATTTCCGAAAGGGCGGTTGCGACCCAGTTTTTGTCATTGTTGCCGGAGAGATTCTTGAAACCTATGACTGCTACTGAAGGACGCAGCTTGACCGGTTCAACCGATTCCGTTGAAATGGCGTTTCGTGTCAGCCGCGCCCCAATCGTACTGAAGTTGATCGCGAGAATCACCAGTGCAGCAGCTATCAGAGCAGCTGAAATCCATACCGCACCCCGCACTCGACGTCTGGAAACGGCCTGTGGCTGTTTGCTTAACTCAAGCAGGTCTGCCCGTAAATCGCTGGCGCTCTGATACCGGCGATCGAGATCCTTTTCCAGACTCTTCTCAATAATGCGTTCCAGTTCCGGCGGAAGGTCGGGGTTAAGCTGGCACGCTGGCACGGGCGGTAGGTTCAACACAGCATCGCGAATGTCGGCGGCTGTTTTTCCCGAATAGGTTTGCTTGCCAGTGGCCATCTCATATAGAACCAGGCCGAAGGAAAACAAATCCGTCCGAGCATCGAGTTTCTCACCGCGAATCTGTTCCGGCGAGAGATAAGATGGCGTACCTACGGAATCGCCAGTTTGAGTCAAACTAAGGTCCGCGTGCGTGCCAATGGTGGCAGAACTTTCCGCTACACCACTGTCAGGTACATCCGTGTGAAAGATCTTGGCCACACCGAAGTCGAGAATTTTGGCCTCACCCCGGTTGGTGATGAAAATGTTGCTGGGCTTGATGTCCCGATGGATGATTCCTTTCTGATGCGCGGCTTCCAATCCCTTTGTGATCTGTATGGCTAAGCTCAGGATTTCCTCGATCCGTTTGTCGGAGATAATCACCGGGCCGGATCCGATCCACTCTCGGAGCGTTTCACCCTCCAGCAACTGCATCACGATGAAGGGTTGTGCCTCGTGCTCGCCGAGCTCGTAAATCGCGCAGATATTCGGATGGTCGAGTGATGATGCCGCCCGCGCCTCGCGCTCTATCCGGTCAAGCGCTTTTGGATCGCTCGCCAATTCGTTGGGCAGAAATTTCAATGCTGCGCGACGGCCCAATTTGAGATCTTCTGCCTTGTAGACCACGCCCATTCCGCCGCAACCAAGGACCTGAACAATGCGGTAGTGGGAAACTTTCTTTCCGATCAGGGAATCGGGAGTAAAAGGAGGCGGGGTCGCAGGTGTCGGAGTGATTTCTTCAACGCTGGCTACAAACTGGTATCCTTTGCCGGAAACCGTCAGAATGAAACGCTTCTCGTGAGAATCTCCCAGTGCTTTCCTGAGCACAAAGATGTTTTGGCTCAGGTTCGACTCCTCTACAAAGCTGTCGGGCCAGAGCGTCTTCATGAGCTCGTCTTTGGAAACCACCCGGCTACGGTTCTCGACCAGTACGATCAGGGTCTCAATCACTTTGGGGGTGAGTGAAACCGGCTCGTTTCCCTTTAGCAGGAGCCGTTTGTGCGAGTCCAGACGGAAAGATCCGAACTCGTATAAGCGGTTGATTTGACTGGGCATTGTGGCCATGTGAGAACTTTCCAGAATTTATGAGGACAAGCCAAAGATTTTTGAGGGCCACTTGACGCACTCTCGGGCGCGTTCGGGGACGTGGCTAGGGGTCACACCCTAGTTCCTGCAACATAACACCGATCTTCAGTCAGAGCAAAGCAATAAGTTCTTGGGAAAATCCCTGTTCAAATCTCTGATAAGAGAAGATCTTCGAAAGTTAACGGTAGAACGATTCTTACCTGACATCCGCGTGCCTGTACCCGATTCAAAAGCGCAATCGAGCCTCCGTGGGACTCGACAATTTCACGCGATAGCACCAGCCCAATTCCACTCCCCGCAGGCTTGGTTGTGTAAAAAGGAACGAAAGCATTGGCTGGATTCAGCAGGCCCGGCCCATTGTCCTCGATGGTGAGGATCACTTCCTTTTCCATGCTTTGCCAGCCAACCATCACCTCGGGGCGGGAGGGCGCTTTCCCATTGACCTGGGCCTGTTCCAGCGCGGCTTCGGTGGCGTTACGAAATAAGTTGATGAGCATCTGCTCGAGTTGATCGGAGTCAGCCATGAGGATTACGTCCGGCCCCTCCACCACTTTGATCTCAAGGCGTGTCTCCAGGCCGGCAACTCTGGTCACAAGATCCGGCAGGTGTACTTGGCGTAACACGGGTGACGGCATCTGCGCCAGTTGACGATAGGCCTGAAGAAAACGATTCAGCGAGTCCGCGCGGGTTTCAATGATTTCCAATCCACGCCCGAAATCCTGCTTTTCCTCGGGGCTCAAGACGGCGCGAGAAATCCGTGTGTGTAGACTTCCGGCAATCGATTTGATTGGGGCGAGCGAGTTATTAAGTTCGTGTCCCAGCACGCGAACCAGACGCTGCCAGGCGCTACGCTCTTCTTCGCGCAAAGCCCGGCTTACATCCGAGAGAACCAGCAGTGTGTGAGGAACGCCGTTCTGACGAAACATACTGCGCTTCACCAGCCAGCGGGTTGGCGATCCGCTCGATGGCAACGGAACTAAACTTTCATTGGCGGCAGCGAGAAAAGTTTGCAAACCAATTGCCTGTGCAGTTCGCCCTAAAAGGCGCACCGAAGGTGCCTGCAGCAATTTTTCACCGGCTGAATTGACCAGCTGCAAGATCTGATAGGGATCGAAGGCAAAAATGGGAACATCGATCTCTTCCACAACTTTTCGCAACAATGCCGTGGCTTCAATCGCCCGAGTGCGCTGGTCGGCGAGCATGTCGGCCAGTGAATTGACTTCAAGCGACAGCTCTCCGAGAGCATCTGTGGCAACCGCATTGCGCGCGCGGAACGAATAATCTTCCTCGCGCAACGCTGCCACCACGTTGGCCAAGGTTTGCAGGGGACGGGTGGCGTTTTCCTGCAAGGCCATCGCCAGTAGCGCCCAGGCAATCAGTATAACCACGAACAACCCGACCTTGGATTGCACAGTCCAGGACTCCTGCAAGATGAAAATGCCGCTGACGATCACTCCCGGCAGAGCGACCAGAAATGAAAACAGACTTACCTTTCGCGCGTAGAGAAGGCGGACTTTTTTAGGTTTGGATTGCCCGAATCTCTGGGGGCTAGAGCCCATATTTTTCCATCCGGCGGTAGAGCGCACCCCGGCTCAGTCCCAGTGCTTCGGCTGCCTGACTGATGTTCCCGTGGAACCGCTGTAGCGCTTTGCGGATCAGTATGCCCTCGACGTCCTCCAGACTCAACTCTTCCAGATTTTGCTCTTGCGGTTGGGTTGAACCAAGACCGAGATCGGCATGCTTGATCTCATTCGTCCGGCACATCAATACCGCGCGCTCTAGGGTGTGTTCCAGTTCGCGCACGTTGCCAGGCCAAGAGTATTGCATCAATGCGCGCAATGCCGCTGGATCCAATCCTTGAATGGGCCGACGATAGCGGCTGGCGTAGCGAGCGAGAAAATATCCGGCCAAAGCTGGGATATCTTCTCGCCGCTCACGCAAGGCTGGGATGCGGATTTCCACTGTATTCAAGCGAAACAGCAAATCTTCACGGAACTGTCCGGCAGCACATGCGGCGCGCAGGTCGGTATTGGTCGCCGAGAGCACGCGCACATCGACATGCCGTGGCCGTGATGAGCCCACGCGCTCGATTTCTCCGCTCTCCAATACGCGGAGTAGTTTGGCTTGCTGGCGAAACGGAACATTTCCAATTTCATCGAGAAATATTGTGCCGCCATCGGCCAGCTCGAAGCGCCCGATCCGATCAGTACGCGCATCCGTGAAAGCGCCCTTTACATGGCCGAAGAGTTCACTTTCAAAAACCCCTTCCGAGAGGCCACCCGTGTTCACGGCCACAATCGGCCGCTGCGCACGATGGGAAAGTGCGTGAAGTGTCTGTGCGACAACTTCCTTGCCCGTGCCATGCTCTCCAGTAATAAGAACGTTCGCATCCGATGGCCCGATACGAGTGACCGCTTCAAGCACCGGCTGCATCGAGGGAGCATTGGCGATGAACTCCGGTCGACCTTCGGCACGTAGCAAGCGATTTTCTGCTTCAAGCCGTTCAGCCTGTTGCAGTGCCCGGCGCAGCTCTACCTGCGTCCGCAAGATGCTGAGCAGATGATCGTTGTCCCAGGGCTTCTGGATGAAGTCTCGCGCCCCGCGCCGCATTGCTTCGACGGCCAAAGCCACGTTGCCCCAGGCCGTCATGACGACAACAGGAATACTGCTGTCGAGGGCGACGATCTCTGAAAGCAAATCGAGACCCTCGCCGCCCGATGTCGTGTCGCGGGTGTAGTTGAGGTCGATCAGCAGTGTATCGTAGGTGTTAGTCAGTAATGCTTCCCGTACCAGCGAGGGCGAGCGTGCTGTATCCACCACATATCCATGCGGACGCAGCAAAAACTCAATGGCGTCCAGAATAGGCTGCTGATCATCCGCCGCCAGCACACGCGCGGGCCGGTCGAAATTTTTAACAGCCGGTGTGGAAACCTGAATGTCTCCGGGTTTGACTGAAGTTTGCATGCGTCCTAGGGAGCCGGCGCAGTCGGGGTACTAACAGTACCCGCAAGCGCGTCGGCGATCTTAATTCCATTATGTTCCAAAGTTCTGCCAGTTGCGCGGTCCAGCTCAACTTTTGCCTTCTGGTAGGTCGTTGTGGCGGTGACCAAATCCAGTTCCGCAAGTGCCAGATCGCGTTGAGCTGTCATGGTTTGCAGGTTTGATCCTGCACCCAGGGTTTGCTCTTTTTGCGTGATTTCAAAGGTACGATTCGCAAGATCACGTGCCTTGCGCGCTGCATCCAGCCGGGCGCGTGATTGCTCCAAAGCATATTGCGCATTCCGGACCTCGATGCGAATTTGCTTTTTCAGTTGTTCCCGCCGAAGTTCTGATTGGCGATATTCCAGCTCGGAGCGATATTGATCGGCTTTCGCGACCCGGTTGCGGAAAGGGATGTTCAGATTGAAGCCGATGTAGTAATCGGGAGACGAGTTGTTGAATGCGGTCTCCAGCGCTCCGCCAAAATCAGGGGGGGCGAGGGACGGGTTGGCGCCTTGAAATAGCGGGTTCGGTTCCCCAGCCAATCCAGTGCCTCCATAAAATCCGACCAATGTGAGCGAAGGCAGCAAAGCATTTTTAGCTGCCTTACGGGTGATTTGCCGGTTCTGCAGGTCCGCATCCGATTCCAGCAACTCGGGACGCGAGCTCAGCGCCTGGTTGATTAAATCCGTAATGGTCTGAGTGGTCTGTATATCCAGCGTCTGCAATGTGTCGGTCGGCACGACCGGCATTTCCTCCAGCACCGGATCGTCAAGGCTGCGGGTGAGCGCATTCTTGATCAAAGACTCTTGCAGTTGGAGGTTGGTTCGGGCGACGGTCAAATCCTGATCGCGCTTAGAGACTTCAGCTTCGGCCTTCATAACGTCCATTGCCGGGATTGCCTCCAGCTGAAGTTGCTTTTTGGAATTCTCAAAACTCTTCTGGGCAAAGTTCAGTGACTGCTCATTCACTCTTGCCTGTTCATAAGCGTTGACCAAGTCCCAGTAAATGTTTTCTATCTGCGTGATGGTGGCGATTACTTGGTCGCGGAAGGCGATGTCAGAAATTTTCTTGTCGTTTTTCGCGATTTGCAGATAGCGCAGGTTCGGTCCAAAGCCGAATCCAGCCAGCAACTCCTGCCGGAATGTGATTCGATAAAAAGAGTTCAACGCAGGGGACAGATTGGTAAAAATTCCGTTGGTCGTCTGCCGGTTGTTATCGAACTCGAATGAAATCGAACTGCCTGTCGCAAAAGCCTGCGACAAATTCACATTAAACTGTCCAATATTTGTTTGCAACGAAGGAACGCCAGTGAGCTGAAGATTTGCGAGGGGCTCTGTCTGATGCTCGACACCTGAGTTTACGTTCAGTTGCGGGTCATAAGAATTTACGAACGTACCTGTACCCAAGGTGGATTGCACAAGACCCGACGCACCGGCACCCGCACCACCTGCTCCAGCCGTAGTACCGCCCGCGCCGCCACCGGGAGCGCCCGATCCCAAACCGCCGATTCCGCCGCCCGGAGTGCCTTGTACCACGCCCGTGTTCACACCGCGGAAAATGCCGCCGGCTTTGGTACGCAGGACGTCGGTATCAGCAATCGGCAAGTTGTAGCGGGCGATGGCGATATCCAGATTATTTTCCAAGGCTAGAGAAATAGCGTCCTGCAATGAGAGATAGAGCTTCCCATCGCGCACCTGTTGATTCAGCCGTGGCGAATTCGCCATCGGACTTGCCGGAACGTTGGTGCCAATATAAGGTGCCAAAGGATTGTGAGACTTTGGCATCTCTAACTTGACTGATGCAGAAGGTGCCGACGGAAGAGAATCAGATTGTGCGAGCGCTAACACATGAGTAAGCGCCAAAAACCCAGCCAACAACTGTACTTTCATCGAGGCTTTAGGCTTGCGAACCATCATGAATTCACCGCCGCATCCGTATTGGCCAAAGCGGGATTCGCTGTGTCGCTCACCACCCATCCATCGCGCAGCTGAATTATACGGTTCCCGTAGGCGGCGTTGGTTTCAGAGTGAGTGACTTGCACGATCGTCGTTCCTTGCTGATTCAAATCGCGAAACAGTTCCATGATCTCCTTTGCTTGTGACGAGTGAAGATTGCCGGTAGGTTCATCGGCCAATAACAAAAACGGTTTGTGGATCACCGCGCGGGCAATCCCGACTAACTGTTGTTGTCCGCCGGAAAGCTGGCTCGGGTACAAATCTTTCTTGCCGACAATTTGAAAACGGTCTAAGGCATCGGCCACCATTCCCGCGCGCTGACTGCGCGGAATGTCCTTATAAGAAAGCGGCAGGTCGATGTTCTCGGCCACGGTCAGGTCATCGAGCAGGTGATAGCTCTGGAAGACCATGCCGATGTTGCGCTTGGCGAGTTCCCCGCGTTGTTTGCGCTTCATCTGGTGAGCGCCCTCTTCGCGGAACCAGTATTCTCCCTCCCACTGGTCGTCCAGCAGAGCCAGCACGTTGAGGAGCGAGGACTTCCCGGCTCCCGACGGACCCATGATGGTGATGAACTCACCCTCTTTGATGTCCAGGTTGATGCGGCGCAGGACCCAAGTCTGTCCAGCGGCGGTTTTATAACTGCGTTCGACATTTCTTAGTTGAATCATTTTTCCTCGAGTGAATAAAAATATTTATTCGTAGCGTAGCGCTATCAATGGATCGATACTCATGGCCCGCCGCGCGGGGATATAGCAGGCGAGCATTGAGATAAGAGCCATAGCCAGCGCGACTCCCACATAGGTAATCGGGTCAGATGCGCTTACCCCGTACAGTTCACTTGATAACCAGCGAGTGACCACAAATGCTCCGCTCAATCCCAACCCAATGCCGACCGCCGCAAACTTTGCTCCCTCTTTCAAAATCAACCACCGAACATCAGCTCGCTGTGCTCCGAGCGCAATACGAATACCGATTTCACGCGTACGTTTGGACACCAGAAAGGCGAGTACGCCATAGATGCCGACCATTCCCAACACCAGCGCCAACGTCGCAAAACTAACAAACAGTGAGGTGGTGGAAGCAGGTGTAGAGACAGCCTCGGAAAGCACCGCGTTCATGGTTCTCACTTCGCTGATTGGAACATCATGGTTTAAGCCGGCGACAATTCGTTGCAACATGGCACCTATTTGTGACTCATCTGAGTTGGTGCGGACGGCGATGGTCATCTCCGAGGGCACGCGTTTGTCTTCTAAAGTCGAGGTTGAACTGAGCGGTACATAGATCGTGCCTCTCATAAAATCCGGAGTTGTTCTTTGCAGATTGAAGGCGCGTACGTCCGCGGTGATTCCTACAACCGTCCGCCAATTCATCTCACCCAGCAGCCGGATGTGTTTGCCGATCGCATCCTGTCCCGGCCAGAAACGCCGCGCGGTTTCCGCATTCACAATTGCCAGCGGAGGATTGCCAGACATTTCTGCGGTCGAAAAAGAACGTCCTGACAGCAAGGGGACGTTCATCACGCGGAAATATTCGGGAGAGACGGTATTCATCCAAAACAGAGGAGAAACCATACCCCCAGTTGGAGAGACGAAGTTTTCAATGCTGACCGAACGCTTCGCCACTCTTCCACCGAGTGGAAGCGTATTCACCAATGCTGCGCCGGTTACGCCCGGCGCAGATTGCACTTGATCGAGGAGACTGCGGTAAAAAGTTAAGCAGCGTTCTGTATCGTTACAGAACGATTCATTGGGTGTGATGCGCGCCGTAACCAGGTATTCAGCCTGAAAACCAGGATTCACATGAGAAAGCGCCCAAAAGCTCCTAATTAGAAGACCTGCAGCAATAATAAGAAGCGCCGCCAATCCCACTTCCGCGACTGCCAGAAAACTACGCAGCCGCTGTGATACGGAAACAGTTGCACCACGCCCGCCGGATTTTAACGGCTCAGCGAGTACAGTGCGCGAAGACTGAAAAGCCGGGGCAAGGCCGAAGATAAGGCCAGTCATTATGCTGAGCCCAAAAGTAAAAGCCAGCACGCGCCAGTCCAGATGAACATCCGAGAGACGCGGCGTGTTTGCGGGCATGGCGAACTTGAGTAGCGAAATTCCCGCATTGGCGAATGCCAGTCCCATCAAACCGCCAAGCGATGCCAGCACAACACTTTCAGTAAGCAGCTGCCTTGCAATGCGTTTCAGCCCTGCGCCCAAAGCGGAACGAATCCCAATTTCTTTTTCCCGAGAAGCGGCACGGGAAAGCATGAGATTCGCAACATTGGCGCACGCGATCAAAAGAACCAGCACCACGGCCCACAGCAGGATGAGCAGACGCGTGCGAACATCGGCGACCATATTGTTTTGCAGTGGGACAACACTGATATCGGCGTTCCATTCCTTAGGCATGCGGAAGGGGAATCGTTCGCCCACATGCGACTGAAACAGCTTGATCTCGGCCCTGGCTTGCTCGACAGTCGAGCCAGCACGAAGTCTCCCGAGCACAGGCATATAGTCACTTGCCCATGAACTCGTTACATTGCTCGAATCAATGTGCAAAGGAACCCACACTTGCGTCTTCGCAGAGGGAAAACGGAATTCCGCAGGCATGATCCCCAGAACTTGACGGCTCAGGCCGTCAAGTTGAATAGCACGGCCGATAATGGATGGATCGCTACCAAAGCGGTCCTGCCAGAGTGATTGGCTGAGGATGACGTAGTTGTCTTGTCCAGCAATGTCTTCTCCCGGATAAAACGTCCTGCCCAGCTGTGCACGTGAGCCGAGTACAGAAAACATTTCCGCTGAAACCATTGTCGCCGTCAGACGCACTGGCTCGCCGACGCCGGTCAAGTTGAACTCATGCCCCTCGGCATATGTCGCGACATCCATGGTGCGGACCTGCTGACGCATCGCGGCGAATGCGCCTCGTGGATAGGTGCCAGTCACACTCACCAGCTGCTCCGGATTGGAATACGGCAAAGGAACCAGCAGAATCCCACTGACCAGACTAAAAATGGCAGTGTTGGCTCCAATACCGAGCGCAAGCGTGAGCACAGCCACCAATGTGAAGCCAGGTGACTTCCAGAGAATGCGTAATCCATAACGAATGTCTTGTAAAAAAGTCTCCATAATTCCTCACTCGTACCGCAACGCCACCATCGGATCGACCTTAGTCGCGCGCTGTGCCGGGACATAACAAGCCAGCAATGCTGAGGCCAGCAGAATGATGGAAACAGCCGCAAACGCCGTGAAGTCAACCGTACCCACTCCATACAAAGTGCTGCGTATGGCGCGGCCAATGAAAAGCGCGCCCACCAATCCAAGGCCAAGTCCGATCAAAGCCAACACAATTCCTTCCTTCAAAATCAGCTTGAGTACCTGGCTGTGACCCGCACCTAGCGCGACACGTAGCCCGATCTCCCGCGTACGTTCTGCCACGGCAAACGCCATGACACCGTAGATTCCTATGGCAGCCAGCAATAATGCGGTCCCGGCAAAGATGGCGAACAGCAATACCACAAAGCGGTCCCCAAGCAGGGACTCATCTACGATCTGGTCCATCGTCCTGATATTTGCCATTGCGATATTGGGGTCCATCGAGGACAGGACCCCCGCAATCGTCTTGGTCATGGCCGCTGGGTCGGCGCTGGTCCGCACAGCCATTCCGACGTTGGGCCAGGGACTCTGATAAAACGGGATTGTGATTTCCGAGTAATCGTCTCCGCGGGGCCCGCCGCTGCGAACGTTGTGGATAACCCCGACAACCTCCCATTCCAGGGACGGTCCGAGCTTCGTTACCCCAGGGATGAGTTGCTCAATGACTAAACGCTTTCCGATCGGATCTCCCGCTAAATACTTGCGGGAAAAGTTTTCGTTCACCATGGCCACACGCGGGCTGCCTTCAATGTCCTGTTCGGTGAAGCTGCGGCCTTTCACGATCTGAATATCAAAGGTCTTGAAAAAATCAGGAGTGACCATCTGAAATGCAGCGCCCTGACGAGCGCCGGCATCCTTCTGTTCCGTGCCGACGACATTAAACGGCATCCCGAACCCAGTGCCTTGAATCGGAGTACCGGTTGCGACTTCCGCGTGGGTCACACCGGGAAGCGCCTGCGTCTTTTCCAGCAACTGACGATAGAACGTTACGATTTGTTTTGAATCCGAAAAGCGCGAGTTTTGGAACGGCAAAAAGAAAGTTAAGGTGTGGTCCGTGCGGATTCCCAGATCCACACGTGCCAGGTTCCAAAAGCTGTGAATAGCAAGCCCCGCACCAGCCAACAAAGTCAGCGCCAATCCAAATTCGGAAATCACCAAAGCTTGACGTAACCGGTTGTGACTTCTGCTGGACCCGCTGCGTCCACCTTCTTTTAAAGTTTCATTCAGGCTAACGCTGGAAGCGCGCCATGCCGGGAAGCATCCGAACAGGATGCCCGCCAACATCGTGCAGGCCAAGGTGAACAGCAACACGGGGACGCTGAGAGTCACGTCAGCCTCCGATGGCAATGTATAAGGTGGCATGACGATCATCAGCACTTTCAGCATGAGCGCACTCAGGCCGACTCCGGCGACACCTCCGAGAAATGCCAGCACCATGCTTTCCGCGAGAAATTGATTGAATACGCGCCCGCGTGTCGCGCCGAGAGACGTGCGAATCGCGACCTCTTTCAAACGGGTGGTACCTTTCGCCAGCAAGAGATTGGCAACGTTGGCGCAGGCGATTAGTAGTACGAAGCCCACTGCTCCCAGCAGCAACCACAAAGTGGTTTGTGTTTCCCTCGGAAAAAAATCATTCTTGAGAGGTTCAACGGTAATTCCCCAGCCCTTGTTGGATTGGGGAAAGTCTTTCGCAATGCGGTCAGCGACAAGGTTCATATCAGCCTGAGCTTGGGCGATTGTGACTGCCGGCTTCAATCGCCCCATGACCAGGATGAAATGAAAATCATGGTTAATCTGTTCCGGCTTGAACGCGAGCGGAGCAACAATTTCGGTCTGCAATCGATCGGTTGCGCCGGGAGCCATGACACCGACCACCGTGTATGGCTCACCGTTTAACTTCAGTTGCGTACCAATAATGTTGGGATTGGCGCCGAGCCGCTTCCACAAGCGGTTCATAAGGACGACAACATGGTCTTTGCCGGGTTGCCCTTCTTCGGGAACAAAGTCACGGCCGAGCGCAAATGGCACTCCCATAGTTTTGTAGAATCCAGGAGTCGTAAGCTGACCGTTGACCTGCTCAGGACGCTCTGCGGTCGCAAGATTGAAATTGCCGTTCGTCCAGGCATTTAAGTCTTGGAAAGTGGTGTTTTGTCGTTTCCAATCGAGATAGTCTCCGGCAGCGACGCCGTTGCGAAACGTCTGTACCTTGGACCACACCATCACTAACTGGTCGGGCTCTGGATAAGGCATCGGAGCCAGCAACGTGGCGTAGACGACACTGAAGATGGCCGTGTTTGCGCCGATGCCGAGAGCAAGTGTGATGATCGCCACCGACATAAAGCCGGGACTCTTGCGCAACAAACGGAAAGCAAAGCGGAAGTTCTGAAAAATTGCTCTCATTGTTATTCCTCTCTTACTCGTACCGCAACGCCACCATCGGATCGAGCCTGCTTGCACGTCGTGTGGGCAGGAAGCCTGCCCCCACAACGATGACCGATAAACCAGCAATCACCGCCACAAGAATGAGCGGATTGCCTGGCTTAACTCCAAAAAGTAAAGAACTCGCTGCTCTTGTGACCACAAGGGACAGCAAAGTTCCTGCAATCAAACCAACAGCCAGCAGCATGCCCGCCTCGCGCATGATCAGTGACATGATTGCGCCGCGGTCAGCACCCAGCGCCAGCCGAACGCCAATCTCATTGGTTCGTTGCAGGACCATGTATGACATCACGCCATAAACCCCCACGCTTGCCAGAACGGCGGCGAGAAAACCGAAAAAGTTTGAAAGCGTAGCCAAGAGGCGCTCCTGCAACAGGCCATCGCGAATCGCGGTATCAGACGCATCTCCACCAAATTCGCGCTGCCAGAAGGGATAACTGATCACAGCACCGGGCAGACCGCAGCCGCGAGTGTCATCCGCGGTTGTGAACAAGCGGCCAAGAACAGGCTGCACTCCCAGTACACGGAAAAAATCTCCGCTTACCCACAATCCTTGCGCGTGGCGGACTTCGCCACTTGGTGTAAGATTGAAATCATCCGCCGCCCAGGCAAACATCCCCGCAAATGCTTCCTGATGGTTGCGGACTTCCTCCCACAGTGGATTGGTCAGGCCCAGTTTCCAACTCTGCTGGCTCCCACGGAGGCCCTTGCGGTCGGCAAGGCTGATTTCTACCAACTCCTGCGGATTTTTCACCGGAAGCATCCGCATGCGCACTGAGTTCAACAATTGGAAAATTGCGGTGTTTGCGCCCGTCCCTTGTGCAAGCGTGAGCAGGGCCACAATGGCAAAGCCAGGACTTTTCCCTAGCACTCGAACTGCATGTCGCAAATCCAGAAGAAATCTCTTCATCAATTCCTCACTCATATCTCAACGCCACCATGGGATCGACCTTGGTCGCCCTCCGCGCGGGTATGTACGAAGCGATTCCAGTCCCGACGATTAACAGCAGGGCTACACCGGAGAGA
>Ga0207689_10000307_pt1 | contig 45007 bp, 41 predicted proteins | sample KBSMisM52_FD_184312 | JGI IMG/M metagenome (GOLD analysis project Ga0207689, IMG submission 184312) | Miscanthus rhizosphere microbial communities from Kellogg Biological Station, Michigan, USA - KBS Miscanthus M5-2 (SPAdes) (version 2) | ecosystem: Host-associated > Plants > Roots >...
CATGTCAGTGCAGGCGTGCTGCGCGATCCGGGGCAAGCAGGAGTTCCCCGCTCGAACTGAACAGATACGACTCGGTCGGCTGGAAGTGCAGGTTGACGCGTGCACCGAGGTCGAAGCGGTGGACACCGGTGAGCTGCGCGACCAGGGGCGCAATGGCCGTCGCGGCGTGAACGAACGTATCCGAGCCGGATATTTCGGCGAGCTGCACGTCGCCTTCGATCGTGATGTCCCCAGGTCGCGGGCTGACGCGCAGCGCACTCGCACGCACGCCGACGGTAAGGCCGGATTCAGCCGCCGCGGGCACCCGCAAAGGCAGACGCAATCCGTCGCGGAAGACGATTCCTCCGGCCACGGCGCGGGCCTCGACGAGGTTCATCGGCGGGTCGTTGAACGCGCGCGCAACGCGAATCGATTTCGGATGGTGGTAGACGTCCGCAGTACGGCCGTATTGCAACAGCTCACCGGCGTCGAGAACCGCGGTGAATCCGCCGAGCAGCAGCGCTTCGGTCGGTTCCGTCGTCGCGTAAACGACCGTCGAATCGCTCGCTGCGAACAGCTGGGCCAACTCCTCCCGCAACTCCTCGCGCAGCTTGTAGTCGAGATTGACCAGGGGTTCGTCGAGCAACGTCAGCGGCGCGGATTTCGCGAGCGCCCGCGCCAGCGCCACCCGCTGCTGCTGCCCGCCGGAGAGCTCGGCCGGCAGACGATCGAGGTAAGCGTCGATGTGCAGCTTGCGTGCTAGCTCGGCGACGCGGGAATCGATATTCGGCGCGCCGCGGAGTGCCAAGGGCGACGCAATATTGCCGAACACGGTCATCGACGGATAATTGATGAACTGCTGGTAGACCATCGCGACGTCGCGCCGTCTTACCGGCACTCGCGTGACGTCGGCACCGTCCATCAACACGCGGCCGCTCGTCGGTGCGTCGAGCCCCGCCATGATGCGCAGCAGCGACGTCTTGCCCGACTGCGTGGCGCCCAGCACGACGGTGAGCGCTCCCGGCTCGAGCCGCAGGCTCATCGAGTACAGATAGGTGGCGGCACCCACGCGCAGGACAATGTCGGCAAGCTCAAGCGCCATGGCACGTCGCGTACGGGCGCGGACTCGCACCGCTCGCGCAGTTTGCTTTCATTGTGCAGCCCGTTGCGGCCGGGGTCGACGACACGCGACGCATCCTACGCGCCGACCCGCAGTGGAACAAGAGCGGCGCTACGAATGTTCATAGCGATGCGCCGGCGATGCCGCGTTGCTGGGAGTACCCTGCGACCGGAACCGGCGTACGATGCGCGGCTGTCCTTTCTGCATTGCGAGGCCTTGATCATGCACCGACTCCGTGTTGCGCTTGCCGTCTTGCTGACCGCCGTGGTGACGAGCGCGTTCGCGCAGGACTATCCGACGCGGCCTGTGAAGATCGTCGTACCGTTTGCCGCGGGCGGTCCGGCAGACGTCTATGCGCGTTTCATCGCGCAGCGGCTGCAGGAAGCAATGGGGCAGCCGTTCGTCGTCGAGGACCGGCCCGGCGGAGGCTCGGTCGTGGGTACCGACATCGTCGCGAAGAGCGCGCCCGACGGCTACACGCTGCTGCTGATGTCGAACACCCACACCGTCAACGAGTCGCTGATGCCCGGCAAGCCGTTCCAGCTGATGCGCGACTTCACGGCCATTGCGCCGATCAACTATTCGGACCTCGTGCTGGTCGTCAATCCGGCCGTGCCGGCGAAGACGCTGCAGGAGCTGATCGCGCTTGCGAAGGCGCAGCCGGGCAAGCTCAACTATGCGTCGTCCGGCCCCGGCACGCCGTACCACATGGCCGGCGAGCTCTTCAAGGCGTCCGCCGGGCTCGACATCGTGCACGTGCCTTACAAGGAAAGCTCCGGCGCGCGCACCGGCGTGCTGGGTGGCCAGGTCGAGATGATGTTCGATGCGGTCACGGTGATGAACGAGCACGTCAAAGCGGGCAAGGTGCGTGCGCTCGCAACGAGCGGCAAGGCGCGCTCGTCCGTGATGCCGGACGTTCCGACGCTGAACGAAGCCGGCGTTCCCGGCTACGACGCGGTGATCTGGCTCGGCCTCATTGCGCCGAAGGGAACGCCGGCTGCGATTGTAAGCAAGCTCAATGCCGCGGTAACGAAGATCGTATCTGCACCCGATGTGCAGGCCGATTGGGCGAAGCAGGGTGCTGTAGCGATGGCGATGTCGCCCGACGCGTTCGAGCGCTATCTGGCCGACGACATCGTCAAGTGGGAGCGCATCGTCAAGCTGTCCGGCGCACGACCGGATCGGTGACGAGCGCACCGACACTCGACATCCTGTCGGCGGGCGCGGCCAAGGCGGTCGTGCTCGCGCTGGCGGACGAGCTCTCGAAGCGCGACGGCGTCGCCGTCGCCGGCGTGTTCGATGCAGCAGGCGCCATTCGCGCGCAGTTCCTCGCGGGCGCTGCATGCGACGTGCTGATCCTTCCCGCCGCGATGCAGGATGAGCTCGCGGCGCAGAAGCGCATCGACGCCCGCACGCAGGCGCCGCTCGGCCACGTGCCGACGGGCATTGCGATTGCCGCCGGTGCGCTGGTGCCGTCGGTCGGCGATGCGGACGCGCTTCGCGCGGCGTTCGAGGACGCGTCGGCCTTGTACTGCCCGGATACGGAGCGCTCGACGGCGGGCATCCACTTCGTCCGGATGCTGCGCGAGATGGGCATCCATCCCCGCGTCGCACCGCGAATCCGCAATTTCCCGAACGGCGCGCAGGCGATGGCAGCAATGGCCGCAGCGGGTCCGGAGGGCGACCGCGCCATCGGCTGCACGCAGGTGACTGAAATTCTCTACACGCCGGGTGTCACGCTGATCGGCCTCCTGCCGCCGCCGTTCGAATTGACAACGGTCTACACGGCCGCCGTGAGCATGCACAGCCGCCACGCCGACCGTGCGCGACAGTTCGCGGTCCGGCTGACCGGCCGGGATTCGGAGGCGCTCCGCGTCGCGAGCGGATTCGCGCAGTGTTGAAGCCTCGGTCAACCGCGGCGATGGCGCCGCGTTGAAGGCGGATGACGATGCCACGCCTTCCCATCGATGGACGCCGTGCGCTGCGCTGGCTGGCGCTGGCCGGCGTCGTCGCGGCCGTTGCAATCGGTGGCTGCGCGGAGCTCGCGCAAAAGGAGCGCGAGCTCGTCTTTCGTGTCGTGCCCGGCGATGCAAGCTGGTATGCCGGCTTGCCGGACGGCGTGCGCGAAATCGACATCCCGGTGGCCGAGGGCCAGCACATCCACGCGTGGTGGTGGAAGGCTGATCGCGCGGACGCGCCGGCCGTGCTCTATTTCCACGGCTCGCGCTGGAACCTGACCGGCCAGTTGACGCGGATCAGACAACTGCACGATTTTGGCTTCTCGGTACTGGCGATCGATTACCGGGGCTTCGGCCGCAGCGACGGCGACGTGCCGTCCGAGCAGACGGTGTACGAGGATGCGCGTGCGGGCTGGCGACGATTCGCCGAGCTGGTACCCGACGCTCGCCACCGGTTCATCTACGGTCATTCTCTCGGCGGGGCCGTCGCCGTCGATCTTGCCGCCGAGCTCGATCGCACCACGGGCGCAGGCGAGCCCGAGCCGGCGCACGGGCTGATCGTCGAATCGTCGTTCACCACGCTCGTCGATGTCGCGAAGGCCCTGTCGTATTCGTGGCTTCCCGTGCAGTGGGTGATATCGCAGAAGTTCGACGCGATCGACAAAATCACGCAAGTGAGGATGCCGGTGTTGTTCGTCCACGGCGCGGCCGATCGGTTCGTCCCGGCGCGCTTCAGCCAGGCGCTCTACGACGCGGCGCGCTCGCCGAAGCGCCTGCTCGTCGTCGAGGGCGCGACGCACAACAACAGCATGCGCGTGGGCAGCGACGAGTACCGGGACGCGCTGTGGGCGCTGTTCAAGCTGCCCGACGCGCCCGACCGGCGCGCGAGGGACACTGCCCGTCACTGAACGCGTTCATGCTGCGCAGGCGGCGCTTGCCGGAAGCGAGGCGCGCCGCAATCGCGAGCGCGCGTCGGCAAACACCAGCATCGAATCGCCGAACTCGTGCGTCCGGAAGCCATCGCGCTCCAGCGCACGCGTTGCGTCGGCCAGCACCCGATCGCCGACGAATGCGCGCAGCAGTTCGTGATGGCTGCTCCCGGGTTCGTGCGTGCCCGTGACGATCGCATCGACGATGCGCAAGGGCGTCGATGCGCCGATTCGCTGCGTTGCCTGCCGCTCCATCGCGCGGATGCCGCCGAGGCGGCTCGCCGCATCCTCGACGGCGCGCACGACCGTCGTCCCGATCGCGATCACCCTTGCGTCCTCCGCGCGGGCGGTTTCAATGGCCGTCGCGGTGCTGGCGGGAATCCGGTACCACTCGGGAAGCGGCAACCGACGGTCGAGCTCCGCATCGCCCGTCGACGACAGGCCGGCGGCGTGCGTCAGCGTCGCGAAGTGGATGCCGTGTGCGTGCATCGCGGCGACGTCGCGCCACGCAATGATGAATCCCGCCGACGGCGGCTCGAATGCGACGGGCGCTGCGGCGATCGGCGTCCACGCGTCCCAGAGCGCGAGCGGTTCGGCGATGTGCGCGTACTGGATCGGCCGGCCCTGCCGGGCTAGCTTTTGCCAGAACGCCGCGCCCTGTGCATCGAAGCGCACGCGCACGAACCGAGGATGGTCGGTGAGCTCCGCGACCGTCGCGGCCAGCGTACCGAACGCCAGCCGGTCGCCTGCTGCAAGCGCCGGCGGAGGCAGCCGATCCTCCGTGCGCGTGCGGTAATCGCCGGCGCCGAAGACGATTACGTCGAACACGGCCGGCGTCGCCGATACCGGCGCGCGCCACGCGGCAAGCCTCGCCTCGATCGGTTGTCCGGTGCGTACGTGGATTCCGGCGATGCTCGCTGGCAGCGTGGCGGCGTCGTTCGCAACGACGAGATCGCCCGGCCGCAGCACGTCGAGCCAGTTCGCGCGCGGCATCTGCGTCACGCGACCCGTTTGATCGACGACGAGCAGTCGCGCCCAAGCGGGTCGCTTGATCGGACGATCCGCAGCGATCATCGCAGCGCCTCCGCGTACGTTGCGCTCCCGGGATTGGTCACCGCTGGTCGCGTGGGCAGCGCCGCGAGGATGGCATCGACGATCGCTTGCGCGGCGACGGCGGGTGCCAGCAGGTCCCGCGGATCGGCATCGGGTACGGCGAGCGCGTGCAGCGGCGTATCCATGTCGCCCGGGTCGAGCGAAAGGAAGCGGACGCCGAGATGCCCGAGCTCCTCCTCCCAGATCCGCGTCATGTGGCGCAGCGCGGCCTTGCTCGCGCCGTAGGCACCCCAGTTCGCATACGCGTTGATCGCCGCGTCGCTGGACACGTTGACGACGACGGCACCGCGTCCATCGCGCGCCGACGCGGCGAGCGCGCCGAGCACCGCTTTCGTCAAGCGGAACGGCCCGAGGACGTTCGTCGCGAGCGCCTGCGCAAAGTCTTCGCAGTCGGTGTCGGCGAGCGGCGCCAGCGGCACGGGCCCGAGGCTCGACGCATTGTTGATCAACACGTCGAGCCCACCGCGCCAGCCCAGCACCTGCAAAGCGATCGGATGGATCGCGTCCTTGTCCGCGATGTCGCCGGTAATGCCGAGCGTTCCCGGGTGTCGGCGCCGAGTCTTTTCGACGCATCCCGAGGTGCGCGCTACGAATGCGACATCCGCACCGCGCGCACGGAGCTCGTCGACGAGGGCCAGTCCAAGTCCCGACGTGCCGCCGGTGACGAGGACGCGCGTCTTAGCGAGTGAAACGGGTACTGCCGATGCATGATCGTCCATCTGTTGACGCTCCGGTTGTCGATGTGACGATAATAGGCATGCGTACCGATAGTCCCAAGCCGATTGTCCAGCGCGCTGGCGAATAGTCGACGCGATGGACTCTCCAGACCTCGTCGCCGCGTATCTCGCGCGCAATCTCGCAAGCCTGCGGCATTCCCGCGCGCTGACGCAGGGTGCGCTTGCGAAGGCCGCCGCCGTTCCCCGCTCGACGATCGCCAATCTCGAATCCGGCGTCGGCAACCCGTCGCTGACCGTGCTCGTCAAGGTGGCCAATGCACTGGCGGTTCCCCTCGACGAATTGACCGCTGCGCCACGCGCAAAGGTCAGGCGCTGGGGATCGGCCGACGTGCCCACGCAGGCACGCGGCCGCGGCGTGACGATGCGCGCGCTCGTGCCCGAGCCGGTGCCGGAGGAGTTGCTGACGCTGATGGATTTCGAGCCGGGCGCGTCGATGCGGGGCACGCCGCATCTGCCCGGCACGCGCGAGTTCTTCACGTTGCTCGCGGGACGGGTGACGATCTTCGTCGTCGGCGAGCGGTTCGAGCTCGCGGCCGGAGACGTGCTGGGTTTCCCCGGCAACGTCGCCCATTCGTATCAGAACGCCGACCCGATGGCGCCGGCGCGCGGCGTGTCCATCGTCATCCTCGCGAAGGCAGGCGTCTAGAAGAACACTTCGTTTAGCGCGGCAACGTCTGCCCGGTGACGCCGCTGCGGAGCGCGCGCAGCTTTGCCTTCACGTGCGCTTCGTTGACCGGGCCCATCCGCATCAGGATCTTCTGGCCCGCCGAGCGCTGCTCGAGCGCCGGATCGGCGAATTCGTACAGCACTTTCGGCTGCGCGAGTGCGATGGGTACGGGCACGTCCGGTGTCGCGAGCAGATGGTCGATCACCTCGACGAGGCGGTCGTTGAAATAGCCGTGCGGATAGCCCAGGTCCTCGTATGCTTTCTGGAACAACGGGTAATACCGCACGTACGCTTCGACGAGCTTCGCTGTGTCGGCCTGGTCCATCACGCGAACGTACATCCCATAGCGCGACGCGTTGTTGGCACCGAGCAGGACGCGCCCGTCCGACTGCGTCGTCTCGACGCCGCCCCCAATCGGGTTGACCGACATTCGCGACAGCGCGACGGTCTGCCGCGGCAGGTTGTCGATCGTCGCGACGAAACGCGGCACGATTTCCTGCAGGTGGAAGATGCGCTCGAGCGGAGCGCCGGCGAAGATCGATGCCATCAGGTCCTGCAGCGGCGCGTCGCTGTCGGCGATGGCGGGAAGCGGCGCGGATTCGGCCGCCGCCGGCGTAGCCGCTTCGATCGGGTAATGCGGCGTCGACGGTGCGGCGGGCGGCGCGACGCTTGCGGCGGGTGGGGATGCTGGCACGACCGGCGCCTGCGTCTGCGCCGGCTGGTGGAATGCCCGCCACGCGAACACGGCTGCGATCGCGAGGATTGCGACGATCGCAATGCCGAGCGGCCACGGAAATGCGCGGCGCGCCCGACGCGTGCGCCGCGGGTCGATCGTCCGCTCGAAATCGGGGTTGTGGTCCACCGGTTCGACGCGTTCCATGTGCCCTCCCGAATCATTCACACCAACGGTGTTCGACCGCTGCCGGTGCGAATCGGTTCAGTGCTGCCTACACCTGAACTTTCCCTTGTTCGAGCCGCTCGCCGTGCTCTCGCGTCGCGTGGAAGCGGACCTTCGGCCAGCGCTCCATCGTCACCTGGAGGTTGTACTTGTTCGTCGCGAGGAACACGGGGTTGCCGTCGACGTCGGTCGCCAGCGCCGCCGCCTGCTCTCGCTCGAAATTGCGGCGCGTCGTTTCGTCGGTGAACGTCAGCCAGCGCGCCGTCGAAATGCCGGCAGTCTCGTAGATGGCGTCGACCTTGTATTCGCTGGCGAGACGCTGCGCGACGATCTCGAACTGCAGCGGACCGACGGCGCCCAGCAGCAGCGTGTTCGTATGCGACGATGCGAACACCTGGATCGCACCTTCCTCGCCGAGCTCCTGCAGGCCCTTCTGTAACGGCTTTGCCTTGAACGGGTCGCGCGGACGCGCGGTGCGGAAGAGCTCGGGCGCGAAATACGGAATCCCGCGAAACGCCAGCGATTCGCCTTCGGACAGCGTGTCACCGATCTGCAGCTGGCCGTGGTTGTGGATGCCGATGATGTCGCCGGCGACGGCATCCTCGCTGGCGACGCGCTCGTTTGCCATGAACGTCAACGCATTGGCGAGCTTCATCTCGCGGCCGATGCGCAAGTGGCGCACCTTCATTGCCGGCTCGTAGCGACCCGAGCACACGCGGAAAAACGCGATCCGGTCGCGATGCCGCGGATCCATGTTCGCCTGGATCTTGAACACGAAACCGCTGAACGGCTTCTCTGCCGGCTCGACGACGCGAACGGTCGCATCGCGCGGCTGCGGCGGCGGCGCCCATTCGAGCAACGCCTGCAGGATCTCTTGCACGCCGAAGTTGTTGATGCCGGAGCCGAAGAACACCGGCGTCTGCCTCCCGGCGAGGAACGTGTCGAGATCGAACGGCGGGCTGGCGCTGCGGATCAGATCGATGTCGTGGCGCAACGCCGCGGTCTCGTCGGGGAACAGCGCGTCGAGGCGCGGATTGTCCAGTCCCTCGATCAGCTCGGTGTCGGTGGCCACGCGTTCCTCGCCGGGCGCGAAGCGCAGCAGCCGGTTGTTCAACAGGTGATACACGCCGCGAAAGCGCTTGCCCATGCCGAGCGGCCAGCTGATCGGTGCACAGTCGATCGCGAGCACCGACTCGATCTCTTCGAGCAGGGCGAGCGGTTCGCGAACTTCGCGGTCCATCTTGTTGACGAACGTGATGATCGGCGTATCGCGCAGCCGGCAGACGTCGAGCAGCTTGATCGTCTGCGCCTCGACGCCCTTGGCGGCGTCGATGACCATGACCGCGGCATCGACGGCGGTGAGCACGCGGTAGGTGTCTTCCGAGAAATCCTCGTGACCCGGCGTGTCGAGCAGGTTGATCGTATGGCCGCCGTACTCGAACTGCATCACGGAACTCGTCACCGAGATCCCGCGCTGCTTCTCGACTTCCATCCAGTCGGACGTCGCATGCCGCGCACTCTTGCGCGACTTGACCGTTCCGGCGAGCTGGATCGCGCCACCGAACAGCAGCAGCTTTTCGGTCAGTGTCGTCTTTCCGGCATCCGGGTGCGAGATGATGGCGAACGTACGCCGACGAGCGACGTCGCGCCGAAGATCCGCCGGATGTGGATTGGTAGTCATCGCAATGTCGAAGTGCCGGCGTGGCGCCGCGGCGCACCCGGACGAAAACAAAACCGCCGGCCGGGAGCGGCAGGCGGCGAGTTCGAGGGAATTATACCAACGACGGGTTCAGCCGAACGGCCGCACGCCGATCAGCGGCCCGTGCAGGAACAGCGCGAAGCCGACCGAAACGACGACGCCTGCGACGATGGCGATCGCGTCTTTCGCGAGCGTGCCGGGCGGATACGTCGTGCCGGCCTCCCGGTCGCGGGCGCGTCGGATGATGAAGGTGGCGATGGACCAGACGAGGAAGGCGCCGAACAGCACGACGTCGTGCACCTCCCCATTCGCGAGCAGGTGAGCGAACGCCCACAGCGCGACACCCGCCGTCATCGGATGGCCGAGCGCCGCCTTGATCTTCGTTCGCGGCACATACGCCGCGGCGATCAGCACGAACGCGATGATAGTCAGCAACGCCGCGGCGTGCCGCGTCCAGACGGCCGGTGTGAACACAATGACGGGGCTTGCGCGTGCCTGGCCGTAGCCCCAGATGATCAGCACGAAGCCCACGAGCGAGACGAGCGAGTACAGCCCTTTCCACGGTTTTTCCCCAAGGCGCACGACCTGGTGTGCGCGCCACTGCGGTGCCGCGAGGCCGACGGAGTGGGGAACGAGAAACACGAGAAGACCGACGATCAGCCACGTCATGGAAAAGACCCGCGCACGTTTGCGAAGCCGTCATCTTAAGCGTTGCCGCCAAGGCGCGTGTCCGCGGGCTGCGAGCGTTGCGACCCGTCGCGCTATCCTTGCCCGATGGCCCTGGTGACAATTCGCGCCGCGGAGCTCGCGTTCGGGCTGCATCCGCTGCTCGATCGCGCCGATTTCGCGATCGACGCGAACGAGCGCGTCGGCCTGATCGGGCGCAACGGGACCGGGAAGTCGTCGCTGCTGCTGGCGATTGCCGGGCAGTTGGCGCTCGACGACGGGGTCATCGAGCGAGCGGAGGGCGTTCGCGTCGTCGTCGTCGAGCAGGAGCCTTCGCTGCCACCAGCGTCGACGTTGCGCGAAAGCCTCTCGCAGCGGGGCGATGTGGCCCGTATCGCCGACGAGCGCGACCGCTGGCGCGTCGAGGCGCGGCTGTCGGAATACCTGCATCGATTCGGCCTCGACGAGGCCCAGGATCCGCAGGGGACGTCGGGTGGCGAGCGCAAGCGCGCGGCACTGGCACTTGCACTGGCGCTCGAGCCCGATCTGCTGCTGCTCGACGAGCCGACGAATCATCTCGACGTCGACGGCATCGCATTGCTCGAAACTCACGTGCAGGCGGCACGCGCGGCGATCGTCGTCACGCACGATCGCGTATTTCTCGACAGCGTTTGCACGCGAATCGTCGAGCTCGACCGCGGCCTCCTTCGCTCGTATCCGGGCAACTTCGCCGCATACAACAGCCGCAAGGCATCCGAGCTCGCCGCCGAAGCAACGGCCGCGCGCAAGTTCGACCAGTTCTGGCGCCAGGAGGAGGCGTGGATACGCAAGGGCGTCGAAGCGCGCCGCACGCGCGACGAAGGGCGCGTGCGCAGGCTCGAGGCGCTGCGCAGCGAGCGTGCGCTGCGGCGCGAGCGCCTCGGCAGCGTCAAGCTCGCGCTCGATTCCGGCGAGCGCTCCGGCAAGCTCGTCGCCGAACTCCATGGCGTGACCAAGCGCTTCGGGACGCGCGACATCGTGCGCGACCTCGACTTGCGAATCATGCGGGGCGACCGGCTGGCGTTGCTGGGTCGCAACGGCGTCGGCAAGTCGACGCTGCTGAAGATCATTCTGGGCCAGCTCGCGCCCGACAGCGGTACCGTGCGGCTCGGCACGAAGCTCGACGTCGCTTACTTCGATCAGTTGCGCGAAGTCCTCGACGATGCGGCGACGCTCAATGAGACGATCAGCCCGGGCTCTGACTGGATCGAAACGGCGAACGGCCGCAAGCACGTGCTGAGCTATCTCGGCGATTTCCTGTTTCCGCCGCAGCGCGCAAATGCGCCTGTGAAGACGCTGTCCGGCGGCGAGCGCAATCGCTTGCTGCTCGCGCGGTTGTTCGCCCGGCCCGCCAATCTGCTGGTGCTGGACGAGCCGACGAACGATCTCGATATCGAGTCGCTCGAACTGCTCGAAGCGACGCTGCAATCGTATGCGGGCACGCTGCTCGTCGTCAGCCACGATCGCGCGTTTCTCGACAACGTGGCGACGCAGACGCTCGTGGCAGAGGGCGACGGCCGGTGGCGCGAGTACGTCGGCGGCTACTCCGACTGGCTCGCACAGCGCCCTGTCGCTCGCGTGGAACCGCCGGCGGCGGCGAAGCCGGTTGGCGCGCCCCGTGCGCGCGCTGTGCCGCGCGTGCGGCTGACATTCAACGAAAAGCGTGAGCTCGATGCACTGCCCGCCGAACTCGAATCGCTCGAGCGCGAGCAGCACGCACTGTCCGAGCGGATGTGCGCCGCCGACTACCACCGGCAGGCGATCGAGGTCATCAAGGGTGACCGTCAGCGCGCCGAGGAAATCGAGCGGCTGCTTACCGTTCGCTTCGAGCGGTGGGGCGAGCTCGATGCGAAAGCGCAGGAGGCCGCCGCAACATGATGCGCATGTTGCTCCCCGCGCCCGACCTGTTCGACGCCCCACCGTTGCCGCCGGGTCTCGAATACCACGCAGACTTTCTGGCCGCCAACGAGGAGACGGCACTGCTGCGAGCGTTCGCGGATCTGCCGTTCCGTGAAGCAAAGTTTCAGCAGTACACGGCGCGCCGGCGCGTCGATCGCTACGGTCTCCTTTACGACGAGAAGCTGCGCGCGTGGGTCGAAGGTCGTCCGCTGCCGACCTTTCTCGCCGATCTGCGCGAGCGCGTCGCGTCGTGGCGGGGCGTGCCCGCGGAGCGCTTCGTTCACGCGCTCGTGACGGAATACCGGCCCGGCACGCCCATCGGATGGCATCGCGACAAGCCCCATTACGGCACGGTCATCGGCATCTCGCTCTCGAGCGCGTGCCGCATGCGCTTTCGCCCGCACGACAACCAGCACGATCGCAATGCCGTCATCGCCCTGCCGCTCGCGCCGCGCTCGCTGTATGTGCTGGCAGACGAGATCCGCTGGGCGTGGCAGCACAGCATTCCCCCGGCGAAGGCGTTGCGTTATTCGGTCACCTTCCGCACGCCCGCGTAGAATCGCCGCCCGATGAGCGCGTATCCAAAACTGCTCGCACCACTCGATCTCGGTTTCACGACGCTGGCCAATCGCGTGCTGATGGGATCGATGCACACGGGTCTCGAGGAATCGGCGAACGGGTTTGCGAAGCTCGCCGCTTTCTACGCGGCGCGCGCCCGCGGCGGAGTGGGCCTGATCGTCACCGGCGGCATCGCGCCGAATCTGGTAGGACGGCTCGAGCCGCGCGCCTCGCAGCTGTCGTTCGGCTGGCAGGTCGCGAAACATCGGCAGGTCACCAGCGCCGTGCACGCCGCAGGCGGACGCATCGCGATGCAGATACTGCACGCGGGACGCTACGCCTACCACCCGCTGTCGGTTGCGCCGTCGGCGATCCGCTCGCCGATCACGCCGTTCAAGCCGCGTGCGCTGACCCGCTGGGGTATCGAGCGCACGCTCGCCGCGTATGCGAGGTGCGCGAAGCTCGCGCAACGCGCAGGCTACGACGGTGTCGAGATCATGGGCTCCGAGGGGTACCTGATCAACCAGTTCGTCGCGCAGCGGACGAACCACCGCGACGATGATTGGGGCGGCGCGTTCGACAACCGGATCCGCTTCGCCGTCGAGACGGTGCGCAGGACGCGCGAGGCCGTCGGTCCTAAGTTCATCATCATCTACCGGCTGTCGATGCTCGATCTCGTCGACGGCGGCAGCACATGGGATGAAGTGGTCGCGCTCGCGCGCGCCATCGAGCGGGCCGGAGCGACGCTGATCAACACCGGCGTCGGCTGGCACGAGGCACGGATCCCGACGATCGCGACGATGGTGCCGCGCGGCGCGTTCACCTGGGTCACGGCGCGCTTGCGGGGCGACGTCGACATTCCCCTGATCACGACGAACCGGATCAACGACCCGGCGGTGGCCGAGTCGATTCTCGCGCGCGGCGACGCCGACATGGTGTCGATGGCGCGTCCGTTTCTCGCCGATCCGGAGTTTGTCGCGAAGTCTGCCGCCGGCCGCGCGGGCGAGATAAACACTTGCATTGCCTGCAACCAGGCGTGCCTCGACCACATATTCGAGCGCCGGATCGCGTCCTGCCTCGTCAATCCGTTCGCGTGCCGCGAAACGGAGCTGACGGTGTCGCGCGCGACCGTCCGCAAGCGCGTCGCCGTCGTCGGCGCGGGTCCGGCGGGACTCGCGTGCGCGACAACCGCCGCCGAGCGCGGCCACGCCGTAACGCTATACGACGCGGCTCCCGTGATCGGCGGCCAGTTCAATCTCGCGCGGCGGATTCCGGGCAAGGAAGAATTCACGGAGACGCTGCGCTATTTCGATCATCGGCTGGCGGCGTTCGGTGTCGAGCGACGGCTGTCGCGACATGCGACGGCCGACGACCTGCGCGACGCCGACGCGGTCATCATCGCCACCGGCGTCGTACCGCGCCAACCGGTGCTCGACGGCATCGCGCATCCGAGCGTGGTGAGCTACGTCGACGTCATCGAAGGCCGGCGCGAGGTCGGGCGCAACGTCGCCATCATCGGTGCGGGCGGCATTGGCTTCGACGTCGCCGAGTTCCTGACGCACGCCGGTGGGGATGATGGGCACACGAGCGACGGTGCGCTGCTCGACCCCGCCATCACGGTGTTTCGCGACGAGTGGGGCATCGACGCAACCTACGCGCTGCCGGGCGGCGTGAAAGCGGCCGCTGAGCCGGCGCCGCCGCGCAACGTGTGGCTGCTGCAGCGTAAGTCGACCAAGGTCGGCGACGGTCTCGCGAAAACGACCGGGTGGATCCGCCGTACGCTGCTGCGTCGGCGCGGCGTGAAGATGCTGTCCGGCGTGCACTACGAGCGCATCGACGACGCCGGCCTGCACATCCGCGTCGACGACGTGCCGCAGGTGCTGGCCGTCGAAACGATCGTCCTCTGCGCGGGCCAGGAGCCGCGCCGCGATTTGGCGCGAGCGCTCGAGGCGGAGGGGATCGCGTTCACGCTGATCGGTGGCGCCGACGTTGCCGTCGAGCTCGACGCCAAGCGTGCAATCGACCAGGGAACCCGCGTCGCACTCGCGCTCTGAAAAATGGGCGCGCCCGATGTTGAGAGAGGACCGGCGGGCGTCAGGTCGCCTTCGCCGCCAGTCGCGCGGCGCGCTTGAGATCGGCTATCAGTGTTGCGCGGAGCTTCGCGCGCGCGTCGGCGTCGGGGACGCGCAGGATCGCCGACGGATGATAAGTCGCCACGATCGGTGTGCCCTCCGCGGTTGAGAGCTGTTGCGAGCGCGCCGCAGCAATTGCGATCCTGCGCCCGTGCACGGACGCGAGCGCCGTCGCGCCGAGCGTAACGATCACAGCAGGGCGCACGCGTGCGAGCTCCGCTTCGAGCCACGCGTGACACGCTGCGACGTGCCGTTGCAGCGGCGTTTTATGGATGCGTCGCTTCCCGCGCGGTTCGAAGAAGAAATGCTTGACGGCGTTGGTGAGGTACACGCTGGCGACGGCGATTCCCGCCTCCTCAACAAGGGCTCGCAACAGCCGTCCGGCCGGACCGACGAATGGCCTGCCTTGCTGGTCCTCTTCATCGCCCGGCTGCTCGCCGACGAGCATCAGTGGAGCGGTCTTCGGTCCCTCGCCCGTGACACCTTGCGTCGCGTGCTCCCACAATTCGCAGCGGCGACAGCGATCGACGTCGTCCTTCGACGGCGGGTCGCTCATGTGCGAATCGTGATCACGTTCGCGAGCATCCTGCCGTCGACGGCGTCGTTGCCGAAGCGCCGCGCGACCGTTTCAGTGGCCGCATCGACGACATCGCCGAGCCGCGACGGATCGCGCGCCTCGATTTCGCTTCGCAATGGCGTACCGTGGCAAAAGCCCAGCGCGGGAACACGCGCCGAGTCCGCGCGGCTGCGCGCCTCGACGGCGACAATGTCGGCTGGCTTGCCGAAGCCGCCGGCCTTGAGATCGTCCCGAATTCGCTTCGTGTCGCAATACCCGTGTGGTAGGCGCGCAAGGAATCGCGGAGGATCGTCGGGGAACACCGTTGCGGCCGCCTCGGTCACGCATGCGGCGAATTCGTTGTCGTCCAGCCGGTCCCAGGCGTTGAACACGAACGCACCGCCCGGCGCCAGCACACGCAGCACTTCTGCATATCCGCGCGCGCGGTCGGGGAAGAACATCACGCCGAACTGGCACACCACGACGTCGAAGCTCGCGTCCTCGAAGGGCAATGCCATCGCGTCGGCCTGCCGCCACAGGACGGGGCGTTCGGTGCCAATCGAGCTTGCGTGATCGAGCATGCCGGGGTTGAGGTCGCTCGCGACAATCGAAACGTCGGGGGCCAGTGTGGAAGCCAGTAACCGCGTGACGACACCCGTGCCGGCGGCGATCTCGAGCACGCGCTGCGCGGGAATGGTCCGCAGCCGCCCCGCGATATCCACTGCATAGGGCTCGAAGATCATCGGCACAAGGTACGTTTCATAGGTCCGCGGAATGGACCCTGCAAACGCTCGATCGATATCCGGCGCGGGCATCTCGGCCTCCTTTACGGCACGCGGCCAGAGGCAGCCGCGTGCGTCAACACGTCACGGCAAACGCATCGTTCCTGGCGCAGCGGTCCCGATGCGTCGCAGCTGCAGTGTCTTCACAGCACTTCGATCCAGTTGCTGCTGCCACGCCGGCGTCATTCCGGCCGCCATGGCCTCGACGGCGCGATACGTGATGCGCGTCTTGTCGACGACTGCCACTGCGATGCCACGGAATACCGACGCGTAGATATCGGTCCGGTTATTGGGGTCGGGTGACGTCTGCGCGAAGAACGCGGCGAACTCCCCGCTGATGCTCGCCAGCCCTACGTAATCGCCGATGAACAGTCCGCCCTCGGCGGTGGGCGCCTGGTTGAAATCGAAAGGCCCTGCGACGTGCCGCTCCGACCAGGTGACGCCGTCGTTCGACGTCGTAAGCCACGCATCGACCAGCAGCGTTGCGGGATCGGCCGTGTCGTTGCGCATGTCGTAATAGAGCACGCCGATCGTGCCGTCCGGCCGCACGGCGACCGCTGGCAGCAGCGCCTGCACCGCGGGCACGCCGTTGACCTGCACCGGCGCGCTCCACGTCGTGCCGCCGTCGATCGACCGCGTGAAGGCGATGCCTTCGCGCGCGCCGCCGCTGAACCGCGAATCCTGCCAGACGCCGACCAACACGCCGTTCGGCCCTCCGGCGAATGATGCGATGTTAGCGCCGTCGCGAAGTTCGCGCGCCGGGTTCTGCGGATCGTGCGTACCGATGGCGCGAAGGTTCGACACTGTACTGGCCGCGCTCCACGTCGCGCCGAAATCGATCGAACGAATCACGGCGAGGTGCGGTGTCGTCGTGTTGCCGACCGTATCGAACTCGGTGAAGAAGTCGTAAAGCGTGTGCGTCGCGGCGTTCGCCGTGACGACGATATGGTTGTTGAGTGTCTGGTTGCGCCCGCCCGGGTCATAGATGGGCTTCGCCGGTTCCCAGGACTGGCCGCCGTTGATCGTGCGCGCGAACCACGACGGGCCGTTGCCGCTCTGGTCGAGGCGATCCCAGGTCGCGTACGCGAATCCCGGCGTGAACGGATCGGCCGTGATCGATTCCTTGTCGTTGAACGGTGCGACACCGTCGCGGATCAGCGTCGCCGGATCGCTCCATGTGCGCCCGCCGTCGGTCGATCGGCTGGCGAGCACGGCACTGGACGAGTTCGCCGCGAACGTTTCACCATTGAACGCGATGCCAATCTGGTACGCGATGCCGTCGGGTCCGATCGTCACCCACGGATCGCTCGCGCGCGCGAAGTCACCGCCATTCGCGGCGTTGCCACCGGTGCAGCGAGAGAATTTGGCCTGCGTCAGCGACCACGTGAGACCGCCGTCGAACGAGTAGCCGGTGCGCAGGCCGCGTGCGCCGCCATCCGACCAGCGATCCTGCTGGAATACGCCGATCAGGTGCGACGCGTTCTGCGGATTGGTTGCAATGTACGGTTCCACTTCGGCGCCGGCGTAAACGGTGCCCGTCGCCGGAACGCCGTCGCAACCGGGCGCAAACGGCGACTGCGCCGTCACCGGCACCTGCGAGTCCCCGACGCCGGCGCGCGTCGTGCACATCGCGACGCCGAGCGGGCCGTAACCCTCCGCCGCGTAACCCCGCGCGATCATCGCGTCGCGCTGTGCGCGATCGGCCGTGTAGCGGTGATTCGAGTCGGCACGCTGGTTCCACAGCCGGTACACGGGTCCGGTTCCCGCCGGACATTCGCCGGTGGCGGTGTTCGGCAGCGCGATGTAGAACTCCGCCGACGTTTCTTCGAGGTAGCCGCTGAAGTTCGGATCGGTCAATACCTTCTCGCGGACCACGGCGCATTCCGCCGGCGACGCCGAAAGAAAGTGCGAGTCGCCGTGCTCCGGCGGAATGATGAAGCGGCACACCGGGTTGACCACAGCGCCCTGCGCCCCGCCCGGCGTTGCGTAGCCGTCGAACACGAATCCTGTGCGCCCCCAACCCACGATGCGACCGGAATCGAGCGCATCGATCTCGTGTGCAAGCGGAGTGATGAAGTAGTGATCGAGTGACTTGTTGTAGTACTCGATGACGGTGATCGCGGACGCGGGCGCTGCGGCCACGGCCACCAACGCGCACAGCGCGAGCGCAGCCGACCAGTGCCGAGCGCTCGACGGGCGTTGGCGGAAGGCACGGATCGGCAGCGTCGGCAGCATGAGGGGTCCTCGGCGAAAGTCGGGGTAAGACACGCGGTGCGCGAATTCCGTTCGCGCACCGGAATGCACGCGATGGACCTAGTTTACCGGCGCTTGCGGCGCGCCGCGCCGGGCGGTGGTCCCGTGCTGCCGCGCCTGACGAGCTCGAACGGCAACAGCTGCTGCAACTCGGCGGCTCGACCTTCGAGACGATCGAGAAGCTGCCGAGCGGCCGCGCGGCCGACGTCGACGATCGGCGTGCGGATGCTCGTGAGCCCGGGCGTTTGCGTGGCGCCGAGATCGGTGTTGTCGACGCCGGTGATCGACACGTCGTCGGGAATCCGGACGCCGGCTTCGCGGCATGCGAGCATCGCGCCGACGGCGAACACGTCGTTCGTCGCGATCACCGCCGTCGGGCGGACGCGCGCATCCAGCAGCTCGTGCATCGCCGCCGTTCCCGATTCGAGTGCGATCGGACCGTAGCGAACGGCGTCGTCGGGAAGTGTCAGTCCTGCCGCCGCGAGCGCCGCGCGAACGCCGGCGCCGCGTTCCCGTGAACGATCGTTGCCGGCCGTGGCCGCACTGATCAGCGCGAAGCGCCGATGGCCGAGCTCGAGCAGGTGCTGCGTCATCGCGTAGGTTGCCGCGCGGTTGTCGAAGCCTATGCTCGGATGCAATCCCGATGCGTCGACGCCCCACGTCAGCACGTACGGCCGTCCGTAGTGCTCGAGCAGCGAATAGAGTGCCCGGTCGTGATCGAGCCCGACGAACGCGAACGCGTCGACGCCGTGCTGGACCATCTGTTGCGTCACGCGAACCTCGGTCGCAAGGTCGTAGTGATGTGCGGCAAGCACCACGGCGAAGCCGCGCGCGTCGGCCTCGCGTTGCAGCGCGCTCGTCGTGCGCGCGTACAGCGCATAGTCGAACGACGGCACGACGGCTCCGATCATTGCGCTGCGCTGGCTGCGCAGCGCGCGCGCCGCGCCGTGCGGCACGTAGCGCAGCTTGTCGATCGCCGCCTGCACGCGCAGCAGCGTTGCGGGATCGACGGCGCGGGGAAGATTCAGCGCGCGCGAGACCGTCGCGGTCGAGACGCCGGCGAGACGCGCGACGTCGCGTGCACTCGACCGGTCGGCGCCGATCACTTCCGCGTTGTCGGGTTGTTCGTCGCGCCCCATTACCGTTGCGTGCTGCCTTCCGATTGTCGCTGCGTACGGATCGACGCCGGCGACCAGCATAGCGCGTCGCGGTATCGATTTCAAAGCTGACGCCGCCCGTCCGAAATCTTTTACTCGCAGGCGAAACCGTATGCCGGGTTGACACGGCCTGCGTTCATTCGCCATCATATGTAATCGAATACATCGAGCAGCGGCGAGGGCGACAGGCATGAGTGGAGGCAACGCGCCGGTGCGGCATGTGATCCTGGTGGTGTTCGACACGCTGCGGCGCGACGCCGTCGGCTGCTACGGGACACCCGCGCCGTGGGGCGCCATCGCGACACCGCATCTGGATGCGTTCGCGGCGGAGTCGGTCCGGTTCGATCGGGCCTATCCGGAGGCGCTGCCCACGCTCTGCGCGCGGCGCACGATCTACACGGGCCGGCGGACGTTTCCGTTCCACAACGGCGACTTTCGTCACATCAAGGGTGATTTCGTCGGCATCGCGCCCGGCTGGGGACCCATCCCGGAATCGCAGTCGACGCTGGCGGAAATGTACGAGGCGGGCGGTTTTCGCACCGGCCTCATCTCGGATCTGTATCACGAGTTCAAGCCGTCGAAGAATTTCTGGCGCGGCTTCCACCAGTGGACGTTCATCCGCGGCCAGGAGGCGGACGCCGCGCGCAGCGGTCCGTATCCGTCGCAGGAGGAGATCGACTACTGGGTGCCGCGCGAGTTGCAGGAACTGCGCGGCAAGGCGACCGGTCTCGAGCAGCCCGGCTACGGCGCCCACTGGTTCTCGAGTCGCATCCTGCTCAACATGCGAGATCGCGTTCGCGAAGAGCAATGGTTCAACGCGCAGGTGATGCAGGAGTCCGCGCGCTGGATCGAGCAGAACCTCGATGCGCAGCGTCTGTTCCTGACCGTCGAGTCGTTCGACCCGCACGAGCCGTGGTTCGTGCCCGAGCACTATCGTCGCCGCTACGACGCGGGGAACGGGCGCGAGCAGGTGATCTCGCCATACGCGGAGATGCCGTGGCTGCCCGGCGATCTCGTGACACGCACACGGGCGAACTATGCGGGATTGGTCGAGATGTGCGACCGCTGGTTCGGTCATCTGATGGAAACGCTGCGCGTGACCGGCGTGCTCGACGACGCGCTCGTCATCGTCACGTCGGACCACGGCCACAGCCTGTGGGAACGGCGCGGCTACATCGGCAAGCGCGGCTATCCGTCGGACCCGGAAAGCTACGAGGTCCCGCTGCTCGTCCGGCATCCCCAGCGGCTGGGCGCGGGAACGACGTGCAACGCCTTTGTCCAGCATCACGACATCGCGGCGACGATGCTCGACGCGACCGGCGTTACGCCGCCCGAACCGATCGATGGCCGTTCGTTCCTGCAGACAGCGTTCAGTGGCGGTGCGCCGCTGCGCGATCACGTGACGATTGGCTGGGGCGGTGCGATGACGGTGATCGACGACCGCTGGTGGCTCAACGTGAAGGTGAACGGGCGCGGACCGTTCCTCTATGATTCCCCGCGCCCTGCGCCGGACGCCCTGAACGTCGCCGAACGGCATCCCGACGTCGTCAAGCGGCTGTTCGATCTCGGCAAGTCCGACGCCGTCGGCGGGTTTCCCGACTACCTGCTGCACCAAGCCGAAAGTGCGGAAGACGCGCCAGGCTGCAGTCCGTTCGCTGCCATTCGATGATGTTCGGTTGAACGTCGCGGTGCCGTCGAGCGCCGCGCCACGAGGAGGAGAAAAGAGATGAGGCAACGTTCGAAAGGGCCGCTGGCCGCTCCCGCCCGCCGGCGGATGCTGAAGCAGACGACTGCGCTGGGGGCCGTGGCGATCGCGGCGCCATACGTGCTGCGCAGCGCGCATGCGCAGGCGAACGCCGACATCGCGCCTTACCAGCAGGCGAAGATCAACTGGCGCCAGGCGGAGGGCGAGGAGATCACGATCGCGTTCATCCCGGCGAGCTACTTCGACAACCTGATCGCGCTGCAGCCGACGTTCGAGGCGCTGTCCGGCGTCAAAGTGCGATTCGAGAAGGTGCCGCCCGGCCAGATCCGGCAAAAGGCAATGCTCGACCTTTCGTCGAAAACGGCGACGTACGCAACGTCGGCGACCGATCCGATGTACTACCCGCTGTACGTGTCCAACAAATGGGTGGAGCCGCTCGACAAGTACCTTGGTGACAGCGCGCTCACCGACGCCGCGTGGTTCAACTACGACGATATCCTGAAGGCGTGGCGCGACGCCAATTCCTACGAAGGCAAGCCCTACGCGATTCCGTATGACGGCGAAGTCACCGTCCAGGTGTACCGCAAGGACCTGTACGACGCGAAGGGCCTCAAGCCGGCCGACACGCTGGACGAATTCATCAGGAATGCTGCGGCGCTCAATGATCCCGGCAACCGGATGTACGGAATGGCGCTGCGCGGTTTCGCGGGCGCGGGCCAGAACATGTACATCTACCCGTCGCTCTTCAAGGCGTTCGGCGGCAACTGGTTCAGCGGCAAGAAGGTCGTCGTCAATTCGACCGAGGCCGTCCGCGCGCTCGACTGGTACGTCGACGCCGAATCGAAATACGCGCCGCCCGCCGTGCGGAACTGGAACTGGCCGGACATCGCCGATGCGTTCTCGCAAGGCACGCTCGGCTGCTACATCGACGCGCATTCATCGGCGGCTGTGCTGATGAATCCGGAGAAGTCGAAAGTCATCGGCAAGTGCGCGTTCGCGCGCTGGCCGAAAGGTCCGACCGGCAAGCGCGTGACGTCGATCTGGAACTGGGGACTGCCGATCAACGCGGCCCTGACGGACAAGCAGAAGCGCGCGACGTGGCTTTTCATCATGTGGGCCTCGTGTGCCGAGACGCAGGCGCGCACGTCGTGGAAGTTCGCGGGTCCGGCGAAGCGCTCCGGACTGAACCGGACGTCGCTCTGGAAGGCACCGGAATTCCTGGCGATGACCAGGGACATCGGGCCCAACTTCGTCGAGGCGGCACTCGCGTCGCTCGAGCAGGACACCGACGTCGACTGGCGCCCGCGCGTTCCGCAATGGCCGGCGATCGGCGAGACGATGGCGACCGCCGTACAGACGGCGCTCGTCGGCCAGAAGAAGTCGAAGGAAGCGCTCGACGAGGCGCAGGCGCGCATCGACCAGATCGTCAAAGGCTGACGCATCGATGGAGCCGGCGACCGCGCGGCAGGCATGCGGCCGATGGCGGTGACCGGCTCCGCGATCCGCTCGGAGTCCGGTAGGCGCGAACGCCGCTTCGCACTGCTGCTGTTCGCGCCGGCGCTGATCGCGCTGGCCGTCAGCACGACCGTGCCGCTCGTCTATCTCGCTTGGACGAGCCTGATGCGCATCGATCTGTCGATGCCCTTCCTGAGCGGATTCGCCGGCGTCGACAATTACGTCAAGATGGGCGGGGATCCCCGCTTCTGGAACTCGCTGTGGCTGACGCTGGCCTACACGGCGAGCACCGTCGTGCTGCAGGTGGCGCTCGGACTCTCGCTCGCGCTGCTCGTGCTGCGCATCCCGCGCGGGCAGGCGGCGCTGCGGATCGCGGCGATACTGCCTATCGTGCTGGCGCCCGTCGTCGTCGGATTGTTCTGGCGCACGCTCGTGCTGTCGCCTGACGTCGGCCTCGTCGACGTCGTCACGCGCTCGCTCGGCCTCGGCAGCCACAACTGGCTCGGCGATCCGCAACTCGCCCTGATCTCGGTGATCGCGATCCACACGTGGCAATGGACGCCATTCGCGTTCCTCGTGCTGCTCGCGAGCCTGTCGTCGTTGCCGCCTGACGTGTTCGAAGCGGCGCGCATCGACCGGGCGAGCGCATGGCAGCGGTTCCGCCACATCACGCTGCCGCTGATTCGCCCGGCAATCGTCATCGTCGTCATCATGCGGACGATGGTCGCGCTGTCCGCATTCGCCGCCATCTTCGCAGCCACGGGCGGCGGTCCCGGCACGGCGACGGAGATTCTCAACCTGTATGCGTACCGGACGTCGTTCTCCGAGTTGAACCTCGGCTACGGCGCGGCGCTCGCGATGGTGCTGCTCGCGATCACGCTCGCCGTGTCCTTCGTGATGTTCCGCGTGCGAACGAAGCGATGAGCGCGTCGAATCTGGTAAGCGCGCGCCGCTTGCGCACCGCGCTGCTCGTAGCGGTTGCCGCGCTGCTGCTCGCCGTATGGGCGTTTCCGGTCATCTGGGCGCTGCTGACGTCGTTCAAGACCGAGCGCGACGTGCTCGCGTATCCGCCGACGGTGATCTTCGAGCCGACGCTCTCCAACTATCGCGACGTGATGTTCGGGTCGGCGAGCCTGCTGCCCAACCTGCTGTCGAGCACGATCGTGGCCGGCGTGTCGACGCTGCTGACACTGCTCTTCGCCGTGCCCGCCGCCTATGCACTCGCGCGCCTCGATCTGCCGGGGAAGCGCGCGTCGGGCTTCTATGTGCTTGCCACGCAGATGCTGCCGCCGGTGGGACTGATCATCCCTTACTACCTCATGCTGCAGAAAATCGGCGGGCTCGACACGTACGGCGGGCTGATCGTCATCTACCTGACCTTCTCGCTGCCGTTCGCGATCTGGCTGATGGTCTCGTACTTCGAGGACATCCCGCGTGAGATGGAAGAGGCCGCGCTGCTCGATCGAGCGGGCCGGTTGCGTGCGCTGTGGTACGTGATCCTGCCGCAGGTGCGCGGCGGCATCGCCGTTACGACGATCTTCGTATTCCTCAACGCATGGAACGAGTTCCTGTTCGCCGTCGTGCTCGGCGGCAATCGGGTACGTCCGGTAACGGTGGCGATGTTCAATTTCATCTCGGTGGAGCAGACGCTGTGGGCCAAGCTCGCCGCCGGCGCGATGCTGGCGATGGCACCGGTCATCCTGCTCGGTCTGCTCGCGCAGCGGCACATCGTCAAGGGCCTGACCGTCGGTGCCGTGAAGGGCGGGGGCCGGACATGAGCGCTGGCGGCGCACCCGGCGACGTCGGTCGCGTCAGCCTCCGCGGCATCGTCAAGCGGCACGGCACGGTCACCGCGCTGCACGGCGTCGATCTCGATATCGAGCCGGGCGAATTCTTCGCACTGCTCGGGCCCTCGGGATCTGGCAAGACGACGACGCTGCGCATCCTCGCCGGCCTCGAGCCGCTCTCCAGCGGGCGCGTGCTGCTCGATGGCAGCGACGTCACCGACCGTGAGCCGGGCGAGCGCGACGTGGCAATGGTGTTCCAGAGCTATGCGCTCTATCCGCACATGACGGTGTACGACAACATCGCCTTTCCGTTGCGGATGGTTGCGACCCCAGCCGTGGATGCCGATCGCGCGGTGCGCGAGGCGGCTGCGCTGGTCCACATCGACCACCTGCTCGCGCGCCGGCCCGGTCAGCTCTCCGGTGGACAGCAGCAGCGGTGCGCGCTCGCTCGCGCGATCGTCCGCAAGCCGCGGCTCTTCCTGCTCGATGAGCCACTGTCGAATCTCGACGCGAAGCTGCGTCTTGAAACGCGCGTCGAGCTGCGCAAGCTGCAGCGCGCGCTCGGCGTCACGACCGTTTACGTCACGCACGACCAGGAAGAGGCGATGACGATCGCGGATCGCGTCGCCGTGTTCATGGAAGGGCGCGTCGCGCAGGTTGGCAGGCCGCAGGACATTTTCGCGAAGCCCGCGTCCGCGGTCGTCGCCGGGTTCATCGGCAGCCCGCCGATGAACTTGTTGCCGGCGGAGGTACGCGCCGGCGCGCTGCGTGTCGTCGGCGCCGACCTGCGCCTCAATCGGCCGCTCGGCGCCGATGGTTTGGTGACGCTCGGCGTGCGGCCGGCGGCGCTGCGCATCGCACCGACCGGCATTCCGGCGCGCGTGTACCTGATCGAGGATCTCGGCGACACGACGATCGTCGATCTCGACGTCGGCGGGCAGATCGTCAAGCTGCGAACGGATCAGCGCCCCGATGTACGCGAAGGCGACAACGTGCACGTGGCATTCGCGGAATGCCATCTGTTCGAACGCGACAGCGGCGCACGCCGCGGCGAATGAGCGTGCGCGCTGTTGCATTTGTGCACGGCGCGTACTGCGAAAATCGCCGCGACGGTTGCGCAGAAAATCCGACGCCGGTAACATTGAACCTTCCCGACGTCGCGCGCTTGCGCAGGAACGCTGACCCAATGACGATCGCTTCGCACACTGCTGTTTGCTTCGCACCGGACCTTCGCGTCCGTGGCGGATGCATTCGTGGTGCGATCAGCGTCGGCCAGCGATCCCCGGCTCATACCGCCTTTATCGGCGGTTGCGCGACGCCCTAGTTTTTCCCGACCGGACGACGTCCGCCGGGTGGCCGGTGGCACTGTCGAAAGGTCTTCAAACCTCCTTCCGATTCCGCCGCCGGCCGTGAGACGAGCCGTGGCGAGCGCGCGCCTTCCGCGCGGACGACGTGACAGGAGAACAGAGCCTATGCCGGACCCTTCGATGAAACGCAACGCAATGCACGCACGGGCTCCTGCGGGGAGCGACGTCGGCTGAACGACCGTCGTCTCCAGCCTCGGGCCCGGTGCGCGAATCCCAAGCGGCCGGGCTTTTTGTTGCCCGGTCGCCCACGACAACCGAACGAGGCAACCGATGGCAAACGAACCTGGAAGTTACCGGCGGCCGTATGGGCTACGCGACTACCACCTTGTCGATACGCCGCGTAGCGGCACGTACTGGCGCTCGCCGGAAGGCATCGTCGTTCGCCTGGCGAGCGCCGAGCGCACGCGCGCGACGCTGCATCGTCCCGCGCGGGCGTGGCGGTACGTGCTTGCAATGCTGGCCGCGCGAGTGGCCAGCACCTGATCTCGTCGCGCAAGCGAAGAGGAACCGGCGATTTCGCGTGCTGTGCGCGGCACGCCTAACCCGCAATGGGGGATCGCCGCCGCAGCGGCAATCGCGTCGCTGCGGTCAGCAGTCGCGGCGCCCCGGCGAGAGACTCTCGCCGGGGCCGTGACGATATTCATCGATGGCAAGCGCGCCGAACGGACTTGCGCTTGCTTGAGGATGGACCAAACTTGTTGCCGTGGAAACGACGCTGACTGCCAGCATCGACAACGTACGGCTGTGGACCGGCGGCGTCCCGGTCGAGGAGGCGGCACGCGCGCAGATCGCGAATCTCGCCGGACTGCCGATCCTGGGCGGACCCGTCGCGATCATGCCGGACGTCCATGTCGGGAAGGGCGCGACCGTCGGTAGCGTGATCGCCACGACGGGCGCCATCATTCCGGCAGCCGTCGGCGTCGACATCGGTTGCGGCATGGTTGCCATGAGAACGACGTTGACGGCGAACGAGCTTCCGCAATCGCTGGCGAAGATCCGTTCGCGGATCGAACACGACGTTCCGGTCGGGTTCGACGCCCACGCGCGGCCCCTTCTCGAAACCGATGCAGGTGACCGGGCGGGAACGCTGCGCATGCGGATGCACGCGCTCTCCGATCGCTGCCAAACGCTCGATGCCGTACAAGACCTCGGCCGGTTGGACAACGCGCGCGTCTGGAACCAGCTGGGTACGTTGGGCGGCGGCAATCATTTCATCGAGCTCTGTCTCGACGAGATCGATCGCGTCTGGGTGATGCTGCATTCGGGAAGCCGCAACATCGGCAACCGGATCGGCGAAGCGGCGATCGCCACCGCGAGGCGGCTCGCCGAGCGCGACCACGTCCACCTGCCCGACCGCGACCTCGCGTGGCTGACTGAAGGGAGCGTCGAATTCGACCGTTACGTGGGCGGACTGCGGTGGGCGCAGGATTACGCGGCACTGAACCGCGACCTCATGCTGTTCGTCGTGCTCGAAGCGCTCGCGCATTTCTTTGCGCGGCCAATCGGCGTGGCCGAGTCGGCCGTCAACTGCCATCACAACTACGCCGACATCGAGGAACACTTCGGGCGTCGGATGTGGATCACCCGCAAAGGCGCCGTCTCCGCCCGCCGCAACGAGCTCGGCATCATCCCCGGAAGCATGGGGGCGCGCTCGTTCATCGTAAGGGGCAAGGGCAACGCCGCGTCCTATCAATCCTGCAGCCATGGGGCCGGGCGACGGATGTCGCGCGCCGAGGCGCGTCGGCGATTTACCAGCGCCGATCTGGTCGCACAGACCGCGGGCGTGGAGTGCCGCAAGGACGCCGCGGTGGTGGACGAGCTGCCGGCGGCATACAAGGATATCGACGCGGTGATGGCTGCGCAGCTCGACCTGGTCGATGTCGTCCACACGCTGAAACAGGTGCTCTGCGTCAAAGGCTGATGCGCGGGCGATGCGGGGCGCGTCGCGTTTGGCTACAATCGGCGAATGGACCCGCTCGTCCTGACCGTCGACATGGCCGGACTCCCCCAGGCGTGGGTGGAGCTGGAGGAGGCGATCACGTATCACGCGAAGCAGACGGTCGCGTGGTCGCTCGGCGCCGTCGTTCGGGAATTCCGCGGCGGCTGGCAGCGCGACGGCTCCCGTTCGCGTCTGGCGACGAAATCGATCCTTGCGATCAAGGGCAGCGCCGGGCGTCCGCTGTCGCACACGCCAGGCCTGACGAACCCGATGTTGTTCGCGCGCGATCGGCAGGTATGCGCGTATTGCGGCGGCAGGTTCCTCTATCGCGATCTTTCGCGCGACCACATCACGCCGGCGTCGCGCGGCGGCCGCGACACATGGATGAATTCGGTCACTGCATGCCGTCCGTGCAACACGCGCAAGGGCAACCGCGCGCCGGAGCAGGCGAACATGCCGCTGCTTTACGTGCCGTACGTGCCGAATCGCCACGAGCATTTCATTCTGCGCAATCGGCGCATCCTCGCCGACCAGATGGAATACCTCCTCGCGGGCGTTCCGCGCTCGAGCCGGCTGCATCTGATCCCGCGCGCCGCGTAACGGCGCATCCGAACCTGCTGTAGCATTGCAGCGTCGCTCGCGCGCCCGCGCAAGCCACAGATGTCGCGCCCCGCCCGCGAACGGCTCGCGGCGCGATCGGGTAACACTCGTCCATTCAAGGGAGAAGAATCTCGATGCATACACGTCGCAACTGGCTGACGCTCGCGGCAGCGATCGTCGGCATCTCGCTCGCCGGCGGCGCGTCCGTCGCGCTGGCGCAGGGGAAGCTCAAGGTCGCTGCCGTCTACACGGTGCCCGTCGAGCAGCAGTGGGTGTCGCGCATTCACAAGGCATTGAACGATGCGAAGGGCCGCGGCGAGATCGAGTATGTGTTCTCGGAGAAGGTCGCCAACGCCGACTACGAGCGCGTGATGCGCGAATTCGCGGAGAAGGGCAACCAGCTGATCGTCGGTGAATCGTTCGCCGTCGAAGCCGCCGCGCGCAAGGTCGCCAAGGATTACCCGAAGACGGCATTCCTGATGGGATCGTCGGGTAAGCCCCAGGCGCCGAATTTCGCGGTGTTCGACAACTACATCCAGGAGCCGGCGTACCTGACGGGCATGATCGCGGGCGGGATGACGAAGACGAATCGCATCGGCATGGTCGGCGGGTACCCGATTCCGGAAGTGAACCGGCTGATGCATGCGTTCATGGCGGGCGCGCGCGACGTGAATCCGAACGTGCAGTTCACCGTGACGTTCATCGGCTCGTGGTTCGATCCGCCGAAGGCGAAAGAGGCCGCGTTCGCGATGATCGAGAAAGGCGCCGACGTGCTGTACGCCGAGCGGTTCGGCGTGTCCGACGCTGCGAAGGAACGCGGCAAGCTCGCGATCGGCAACGTCATCGACACGCAGAAGGACTATCCGAACACCGTCGTAGCGTCCGCCCTCTGGAACATGGAACCGACGATCGATCGCGCCATCGCCGCCGTCAAGTCGAACGGCTTCAAGGCGGAGGACTATGGCCAGTACTCGCTGATGAAGAACAAAGGGTCGGAACTCGCGCCGCTCGGCACGTTCGCGACGAAGGTGCCGGCCGATCTGCAGGCGAAGGTCAAGGCGAAGGAGAAGGAGATCCTCGACGGCAAGCTGAAGGTTGCCGTCGTCGAGACGGAGCCCAAGTCGACGACGAAATGACGGCCACGGCCGGCGGTCGGCGCTCCCGGCGACGGGCCGCCGCCACGGCCGTTGTCGGGCCGGCCGTCCGGCAATGAACGACCGCACTCCGCCGGCGCTTCGCCTCGCCGGCATCACCAAGCGCTTCGGCGACCTCGTTGCCAACGATTCGATCTCGCTGACGCTCGCCGGCGGTGAAGTGCTCGCGCTGCTCGGCGAGAACGGTGCCGGAAAGTCCACGCTCGTATCGATCCTGTTCGGCCATTACGTTGCCGACGCGGGAACGATCGAGGTGTTCGGCAAGCCGTTGGCACCCGGCGACCCGGCCGCGGCACTCGCGGCCGGCATCGGCATGGTTCACCAGCATTTCACGCTTGCCGACAACCTGTCGGTGCAGGACAACATCGTGCTCGGCACGCAGCCGCTGTGGTCGCTCGCCGCCGATCGCGCCGGGCCTCGTGCGCGGCTGCTTGCGACTGCGGAACGGTTCGGATTGCGCGTGGATCCGGCTGCGCGAGTGGGTTCGCTGTCCGTCGGCGAGCGGCAACGCGTCGAGATCCTGAAGGCACTCTACCGCGATGCGCGGATCCTGATCCTCGACGAGCCGACGTCGGTGCTGACGCCGCAGGAGGCAGCGGCGCTGTTCGCCACGCTCGCGCGCCTGGTCGCCGAAGGATTGTCGATCGTTTTCATCAGCCACAAGCTGACCGAGGTGCTCCGCGTGTCCGACCGGATCGCCGTGTTGCGCGCAGGCAAGCTCGTCGCGACGCTCGATTCGGCCACGGCCGATCGCACTGCACTCGCCGAATTGATGGTCGGTCGCAGCGTGCGAAAGCCGGTGGCCCGCGAGCATCGGCGCGGCGAAACGGTGTGCGCGCTGACCCGCGTATCGGTTGGCGATGCCGATGGCGCAGGCGTGCTCGACGACGTTTCGCTGGCTGTGCGCGCCGGCGAGATCGTCGGCATCGCCGGTGTGTCGGGCAACGGACAGGAGGCGCTCGCCGAACTGCTGTCGGGCCTGCGTTCGGCCACCGCCGGAACGGTGTCGGTCGCAGGAATTCCGCTACCGGCCGAACCCGGCGCATGGATCGCTGCCGGCGTGGCGCGAATCCCTGCCGATCGGCATGCGGTGGGTGTGGTCGGCGACTTCGCCGTCTGGGAGAACGCGATTGCCGAGCGGTATCGAAAGCCGTTCGCGAGCGCAGGGCTGCTGCGCCGCTCGGCCGCGCGAAAGTACGCGCGCGCGTTGACCGATCGCTTCGATGTCCGCGGCGCGGGACTCGACGCGCCAGCGCGCGCATTGTCTGGCGGCAACCTGCAGAAGCTGATCCTCGGCCGAGCGCTGACCGGCGGCTTTGCGCAGGGCGACGACTTCGCGCCGGCGCTGATCGTCGCGAGCCAGCCGACGTGGGGCCTGGACGTGGGTGCCGTCGCGTACGTGCACCAGGCGCTGCTCGACGCATCGGCGCGCGGGGCCGCCGTGTTGCTGATCTCCGACGACCTCGACGAGATCCTCGCCGTCGCCGACCGTGTCGCCGTGATTCATGCCGGGCGCCTGACGGACGCGCGGCCGACCGCGACATGGACGCGGGCCGCTATCGGGCTCGCGATGGCCGGCACGCCGTCGCCCGCGGAGGCGGCGGGATGATCTCCCCGCGGGTGTCGGATCCCCCCACGCTTGCGGCTTCGCCGCTGCGCTGCCCCCGCGGGGGCGGAATTCGACCCTTGGGACGGCCCGGCGGGTCTCATGCGGCTTGAAGCGCGCCCGTCGTTGTCGCGGACGGCACTGGTCGTCGCGCCGTTCGCAGCGATCGCGTTCACGCTCGGCGTGACCATGCTGCTGGTCGCGTGGGCGGGCGCGCCGATCGGCGAAACCTATGCACTGATGTTCGACGGCGGATTCGGCTCGCGTTTCGCATGGAGCGAGACGCTGACGCGCGCGACGCCGCTGATGTTGACTGGTCTTTCGGCGGCCGTCGCATTTCGCGCGCGGTTGTGGAACATCGGCGCCGAGGGCCAGCTTTATGCCGGTGCGCTTGCCGCCGTCGCCGTCGGCGGTTTGCACGGTGGAACCGGGTTCGATCTGCCACCGGCTGTGCTGTTTCCGGCGATGCTCGGCGCTGCCGTGCTGGCCGGCGCGCTGTTGCTGCTGATCCCGACGCTGTTGCGAACGCGCCTTGGCGTGGACGAAGTGGTGACGACGCTGCTGCTGAACTTCATCGTGCTGCTGTTCGTGTCGCTGATGCTCGACGGGCCGATGAAGGATCCGACGGCGCTCGGGTGGCCGCAAAGCGTCGCGTTGCGGGACGACCTGCAACTCGACAAGCTCATTCCGCGCACGCGAGTGCACACCGGGATCGTCTACGCGATCGGCCTCGCCATGGCGCTGGCGTTCGTGATGAGGGCAACGACCTTTGGCTTCGAGGCGCGCGCTGTGGGCGCGAGCGCGCGCGCCGCAGCGTTCGTCGGCGTTCCGGTCGCACGAACGATGACGATCGTCGCGCTGATCTCGGGCGGCCTCGCCGGGTTCGCCGGTGCGATCGAAGTCGCGGGGCGTACCGGCTACGTGACGCTCGACATGTCGCCGGGCTACGGCTACAGCGGCATCGTCATCGCGATGCTCGCCGGTCTGAATCCGGTCGGCGTGCTCGTGGCGGCGATCTTCATCGCCGGCGTGCTCGTCGGCGCCGACAGCATGAGCCGCGGCGTTGCGGTGCCGACCTACATTGCGGACGTCATCGTCGCGGTGTCGCTGGTGTCGATGCTCGTGGCGACGCTGTTCGCACGCTACCGGTTGCGATGGACATGAGTGCCTGGATCGGGGATATCGTCACGTGACCGGTGTCGACGTCGTCGCGTTGTTCGCGAACGCCGACTTCTGGGCGGCGGTGCTGCGGATCGCCACGCCGCTGATCTTCGGCACGCTCGGCGCGCTGCTGTGCGAGCGTGCCGGCGTCCTCAACCTCGGCATCGAAGGGATCATGGTTGCCGGCGCGTTCGCCGGCTGGCTCGCGGTTTACCAGGGCGCGAGCCTGTGGACCGGTGTGTTTGCGGCCGCGCTGGCCGGCGCGGCGTTCGGGCTCCTGCACGCATTCCTGACCGTGTCGCTCGCACTATCGCAGCACGTGGCGGGACTCGGCATCACGCTGTTCGCAACGAGCGCGTCCTACTACGCGTATCGAGTCATTTTCCCGAACGTCTCGTCGCCGCCGACGATCCAGCCTTTCGCCGAATTGTCGGGCATTCCGATTCCGGTGCTCGCGTCGCAAACCGCGCTGACGTGGGCCGCGCTGCTTGCCGTACCCGTCATCGGCTGGATCCTGTATCGGACGCCGCTTGGGCTCGCGCTGCGGATGGTCGGCGAGAATCCGGCGGCGGTGGAAGGCCAGGGTATCGACGTCGTCCGGTTGCGCACCGGCGCCGTCGTGGCGGGATCGGCGCTGATGGGCGTTGCAGGCGCATTCCTGACGCTGTCGGCTTTCAACGCCTTCTATTTCAACATGGTCAACGGCCGTGGCTGGATCTGCATCGCGCTCGTCGTGTTCGCCGGATGGCGGCCCGGCAAGGCGCTCGCCGGCGCATTGCTGTTCGCGTTCTTCGACGCCCTTCAGTTGCGCCTGCAGCAGCAGGCCGGTGGAATTCCGTATCAGCTGTACCTGATGGCACCGTATCTGCTGTCGATCGCAGCACTCGTGATCGTTGCACGCCGCGCCACATCGCCGCAGGCGCTGATGAGACCGTGGCGCAAAGGCGAGCGCTGACGCGCACTATCCTCTGAACACCGTTGATTTCTCTGGCATAACCCTTGCGAGCCCTCCATGGGCATAGGCGTATATTCGAGCGTTACGCGGAGCAATCTGATGGGTATCGACCTGCCGGCCCCGGCCAAACACATTCGACTGACATCGCACCATCCGATCGATGGCGTGGGCTGCGCGCCGCCGATCCGCTGGGGTGCGGCCGATGCAGCGCAGCGCGGCCCGGTGATCGGCACGACGACCCATCGCAACCAGCGCAACGTCATCGGCTCCCATAGCGGCAGCTACGGCGTCTATCGTGCGCTGGCCGTCGCCGCCAAGTCGCTCACTCGCGGCCACCGGCCCGACCTGACGAACACGTCGCCGACCGACCTGGTCGGTCCGCATCCGCAGTGGTCAGACGCCGACCGCATCGTGTCGATGGATCCGTGGGGCGCCGTCGTCGCTGACGTCTACAAGGCGTTTCTCGGTGACGGTTACGACATCCGGCCGACGATTGCCGTCACCAAGGCACACATCGACCTCCCCGAGATCCGCGAGGCGATCGCCGCTGGTCGGCTCGCGGCCGACGGCAAGTTCCTGCTGGCTAACGGTTCGGCCGTCGTCACCAAGGCGGCGATCGAGCCGGTGTGGTGGCTGCCGGGCGTTGCGCGGCGGTTCAAGGTTTCCGAGGCCGATCTGCGGCGTGCGCTGTTCGAGGAAACGGGCGGCATGTATCCGGAACTCGTCACGCGGGGCGACCTGGAGGTCCTGCTGCCGCCGGTGGGCGGGCAAACGGTCTACGTGTTCGGCGACCCGCGCGATCTCGCGAATCCCGACGTCACGCTCACCGCGCGCGTGCACGACGAATGCAACGGCTCGGACGTGTTCGGGTCGGACATCTGCACGTGCCGGCCGTATCTGACGCACGCGATAGAAGAGTGCATACGCGGCGCGCAGGCCGGCGGCGTCGGGCTCGTCGTGTATTGCCGCAAGGAAGGCCGTGCGCTCGGCGAGGTCACGAAGTTCCTCGTCTACAACGCGCGCAAGCGCCAACTCGGCGGCGACAGCGCCACCAACTATTTCCTGCGCACCGAATGCGTGGCCGGCGTGCAGGACATGCGCTTCCAGGAGCTGATGCCGGACGTCCTGCACTGGCTCGGCGTGCGCAGGATCCACCGCCTGGTGTCGATGAGCAACATGAAATACGACGCGATCGTCGGCTCGGGCATCGAAGTGGGTGCGCGCGTCAAGATTCCCGAAGGGCTCGTGCCCGCGGACGCGCGCGTCGAGATCGATGCGAAGAAGGCGGCCGGCTATTTCACCGACGGCGACATACCCGACGCCGAGCATCTGATCGCGACGAAGGGACGGTCGCTGTGATGCTGAGTGTCGCACCGCTTCCGGTGGCGGAGTTGCTGTCGACGCGCGCGATCCGCGAGCGCTGCGCCAACATAACGCGCGCAGTCGAATCCGGACACTCGAACCATTTCCGCATCGACCGCACGAAGCTGCAGGCTGCCGCGCGCTCCGTCGCGGACGTCACGCGCCGTCGTTACCGCAATCTCGACATTCCCTATCACAGTCGCTGGCGGCATTTCGCCGCGGGGCGTGTCGACCGCAAGGGCGAGCTCGATCGCCGGTTGAAGAACGGCACCGATGCCGATCGGTTGCGTGCGCACCTCGATCTGGCCGTGATCAGCGTGTTGCTGGATGCGGGTGCCGGGTCTTCGTGGCGTTATCGCGAGCCGGGAACGATCGACGATTACCGACGCTCGGAAGGCCTCGGTGTCGCGACGATCTGTGCGTTTCTCGCCGGAGCTTTTTCGGCATCGCCGGGCGAGCCGATGCGTGTCGACGCCGCGGCGCTAACCGACATCGATGCCGCGACAATCGGCCGCTGGTTCCAGGTGAGTGCCGACAATCCGATGGTTGGCCTCGAAGGACGCACGGCGCTGCTGCGACGGCTCGGCGACGTTCTCGAAACGCGGCCCGATCGCTTCGGGCTGATTTCGCGTCCCTGCGCGCTGTTCGATCCGCTGCTCCTCAACCGGACGCTTTCAGCGCCTGCGATCCTGCGTGCCGTTCTCGAAGGCTTCGGCCCGATCTGGCGCGTGACGCCGGCACACGGCGACGCCGGCGACATGCGCATCCACGGCGACGTCTGGCGCCATCCCCACGCGGGCGGCAGCGGTCCTACCGCAGGCCTTGTTCCGTTCCACAAGCTGTCGCAGTGGCTCGCCTATTCGTTGTTCGAGCCATTCGAATGGGCCGGTTACACGGTCATCGACCGCGACGCGCTGACCGCACTGCCGGAGTACCGGAACGGCGGCCTGCTGATCGACACGGGCGTGCTGAATCTCGTCAACGATGCCGACCGCTCGACGGTCTGGGACGTCGGCAGCGAGATCATCGTCGAATGGCGCGCGCTCACGGTGAACCTCGTCGACGAATTGGCCGAGGCCGTTCGTGCGGAACTCGCGCTGCCGCAACTGCCGCTTGCGTGCGTGCTCGAAGGCGGCACGTGGGCCGCGGGACGCGAGTTCGCCAATCAGCTTCGACGCGGCAATCCACCGCTCACCGTGCGCTCCGACGGCACGGTGTTCTGACGCAGCGTTTCCGGCGGGGACTGGTGTAAGGTTCTGCCTCCGGTTCGAACGAGGGGAATCGATGGCCGCTGAAGTCAAGGTGCTCGATCATCCGCTGATCCAGCACAAGCTCACGCTGATGCGCCGCAAGGAAACCAGTACGACGAACTTCCGCCGGCTGCTCAACGAGATCGGCCTGTTGATGGCGTACGAAGTGACGCGCGACATGCCGATGCACGAAGTCGAGATCGAGACGCCGCTCGAGACGATGCGCTCGAAGCTGATCGACGGAAAGAAGCTCGTGTTCGTGCCGATTCTTCGCGCCGGCACCGGTCTGCTCGACGGATTCCTGAACGTCGTTCCGGGCGCGCGCGTCGGGCACATCGGCCTCTACCGCGATCCCCGCTCGCTCGTCGCCGTCGAATATTATTTCAAGCTGCCGAGCGGCATGCAGGAGCGCGATGCGATCGTGCTCGATCCGATGCTCGCGACCGGGAACTCGGCTGTCGCGGCCGTCGAGCGGCTGAAAGAAACACGGCCGCGGTCGATCCGGATGGTCTGTCTCGTCGCATGCCCCGAAGGCATCCGCACGTTCCAGGACGCGCATCCGGACGTGCCGATCTTCACCGGCGCGATCGACCGCCAGCTCGACGACCACGGCTACATCCTGCCGGGCCTCGGCGACGCAGGCGATCGCATCTTCGGGACCAAATGATCGCGGGCGTGCGCGGGCTCGACCCGCAGCGCGGGGCCGAATGCACGACCTGATCATCCGCAACGTCAGCCTCTGCGACGGGCGCTCCGGACAGGACGTGCTGATGGGCGCCGGACGCATCGTCGCCGTGGGCCCGGCGCTCGACGCGCAAGCGACGCGCACGCTCGACGGTGCCGGCTGCCTGTTGTCGCCGCCGTTCGTCGATGCGCATTTCCACATGGACTCGACGCTGACCTACGGCATGCCGCGCGTCAACGAGAGTGGCACGCTGCTCGAAGGCATCGCCTTGTGGGGCGAGCTGAAGCCGACGCTCGTGCAGGATGCGATCGTCGAGCGCGCGCTCGCCTATTGCGACTGGGCCGTCGCGAAAGGTCTGCTGGCCATCCGGTCGCATGTCGACGTGTGCGACTCGCGGTTGCTGGCCGTCGAGGCGCTGCTCGACGTACGCGAGCGCGTAAAGCCCTATCTCGACCTGCAGCTCGTCGCGTTTCCGCAGGACGGGCTGCTGCGTACGCCGGGCACGCTCGCCAACCTGCGCCGCGCGCTCTCGCAAGGCGTCGACGTCGTCGGCGGCATTCCTCATTTCGAGCGCACGATGGCGGACGGCGCCGAAAGCGTGCGCGTGCTCTGCGAAATCGCGGCCGACGACGGGCGACTCGTCGACATGCATTGTGACGAGACCGACGACCCGCTGTCGCGACACATCGAAACGCTCGCGTACTGGACTCAGCGGCTCGGATTGCAGGGCCGCGTCACCGGCTCGCACCTGACGTCGATGCATTCGATGGACAACTATTATGTGTCGAAACTGATTCCGCTGATCCGCGAGGCGCAGGTAAGCGCGGTGGCCAACCCGCTGATCAACATCACGATCCAGGGACGGCACGACACGTATCCGAAACGGCGCGGCATGACGCGCGTGCCGGAGCTCATCGCCGCCGGTGTCACGGTCGCCTTCGGTCACGACTGCGTGATGGATCCTTGGTATGCGCTCGGCAGCGGCGACATGCTCGAAGTCGCGTCGATGGGCCTGCACGTCGCTCAGATGACCAGCGCCGCCGGCATGCGTGCCGCATTCGACGCCGTCACGACGGGCCCTGCGCAAATCATGCACCTCGATGGCTACGGCATTGCGCCGGGCTGTCGGGCGGATTGCGTGCTGCTGCAGGCGCGCGACCCGATCGAAGCGATCAGGCTGCGCGCCGCGCGCCTTGCCGTGATTCGCGGCGGCGCTGTCATCGCGGAATCGCCGCCGGCGACAGCGTCACTGCACGTTGCCGGCCGGCCTGCGAGCGTCGACTGGAACTTGCGTCCAATGTAGCCGTCGTAAGGTTTCGGGTGGCCGGTCGCACTAATGCACACCGAACCAACTCCGGAGACTGTCATGCGCGGCACCGCTTCTCTCGCAATCGTCCTTCTGGCCCTGGCCGGCGTCGTCCGTGCCGCCGTACCCGATTTCGCCAATGCGCCGCCCAAGGCGACGGCGCCCGGCGAAGCCACCGCCGTTTTCGCCGGCGGCTGCTTCTGGGGCGTCGACGCCGTGTTCAAGCACGTCAAGGGTGTGAAGAACGTCGTTTCCGGGTATTCCGGCGGCAGCGCGGGAACGGCCAAGTACATGCTCGTCGGCACAGGCACGACGGGCCACGCCGAGGCGGTGAAGGTGACGTACGACCCGGCCCAGGTCACGTATACCGATCTGATGAAGGTGTTCTTCTCCGTCGCGCACGACCCGACGGAGAAAGATCGCCAGGGACCCGATGTAGGGACGCAATACCGGTCCGCGATCTTTTACGCCGATCCGCAGCAGAAGGAACTCGCGCAGCGCTACATCGCGCAGCTCGAAGCCGCCAAAGCGTTCGGCAAGCCGATCGTCACCGAAGTTGCTGCACTCGACAAGTTCTACCCGGCCGAGGATTACCACCAGAATTATCTGGCGCTGCACCCGAACCAGCCTTACATCGTCTACAACGACCTGCCGAAACTACAGGCGCTGAAGCAGCAGTTCCCCGCGTGGTATAGACCGTAACGATGCGTTTGGGTGAAGAGGTCGGCCCGGCCGGCGCGGCCGATCAACATCGAGGAGCCTATGAGCATCATCTGGACCATCCTGATCGGTTTCGTCGTGGGGCTGCTGGCATGCCGGGTCGCGATCCGGGCGGGTTTTTCATCACGGCCGGGATCGGCATTCTCGGCTCGATCATCGCGACTTACGGCGGGAAGGCGCTCGGCCTCTACAGCGGCGAGGAAACCGCCGGATTCATCGGTGCATTCGTCGGTGCGATCATCCTGCTGGTCCTCTATCGTGTGCTGATGCGCGGGCGCAGCACCTGAGGTTTTATCCGGAGGCAACATGTCACTCGATCTTGGCAACCTGCTGCAGAAATATCTGAACCCCTCGGCTGCGCCGTCCGCCGAGCGACATGTTCGCCAAGGCTACGCCGTGAAGACGCTTGGCAGCGCGGCGTTGACGATTGCTCTGGCGAAGATGGCCAACCGCATGCGCGGCTGATTGCGCTCGACGTCGACACGAAGCGGTCCCGGCGGCGCCGGTGCCGCTTCGCGCATTTTTGGATTGTCCAGGCTCCGCACTCGCCAATGAAGATCGCCACGTGGAACGTCAACGGCATTCGTGCACGCGAGGCGCAACTGTGCGAGTGGCTCGATCGTGACCGGCCCGACGTCGTGTGCCTGCAGGAACTGAAGGCCGAGCCGGCGCAGATTCCGGCGCGCTGCAGCCACGCCGACTATCACGTCTACTGGCACGGGATGCGCGCGTATTCCGGCGTATCGATCCACGTCCGCAAAGACGTGCACGACCCGCTGCCCGAATTCACGCATCCGGCGTTCGACATGGAGGCACGGATCGTCCAGGTGTCGCTCGGCAATCTCGTCGTCGCGTCGGCCTACGTGCCGAATGGCGGCAAGGACTATTCGGCCAAGATCGACTTTTTGACCGCCCTTGCTGCATGGGCAACCGCGTTGCACGACCAGGGCCGCGACGTGGTTCTGTGCGGCGATCTCAACGTGGCGCACGCCGATATCGACGTTCATCCGCGCGAGCGCCGGATCGGCGTCATCGGCCAGCGGCCCGAGGAGCGTGCGCTGTTCGACCGCCTGCTCGGCGGGCACTTCGTCGACATCGGCCGCGCGCGGCAACCCGACAACGAGCGACTGTTCACATGGTGGCCGCCGTGGCGGAACATGCGCCAGCGCAACATCGGATGGCGCATCGACTACATCCTCGCGTCGCGGTCGATCGCCGACGGTGTCACCGATTGCGTGGTGCTGGCGGATGTCGGCACGAGCGATCACGCGCCGGTGATGGTGACGACGACCGCGGCGCACCAGGTCGGCGCATGAGGCTGTCGGTGCTCGATCAGTCGACGGCTGCGGAGGATGTTGCGCAGAGCGTCGCGATCCGCGAGACGCTCGACCTCGCGCGCCATTGCGAAGCGTTGGGCTACCACCGCTACTGGGTGTCCGAGCATCACAACAGCGACAGCATCGTCGGCACCGCACCCGAGGTGCTGATGGCCGCGATCGCGGCGACGACGTCGCGTATACGCGTGGGCAGCGCCGGCGTCATGCTGCCGCACTATTCGGCGCTGAAGGTCGCCGAGCAGTTCCGCGTACTGGAAGCGATCGCGCCCGGTCGTATCGACCTCGGCGTGGGTCGCGCACCCGGCTCCGACCGGCTTACCGCCTACGCGCTCAATCCGTACGCCAATGCCGCGGACGAGTTTCCCCGGCAGGTGCACGATTTGCAAGCGTGGGTGTCGGGCGAGCCGCTCGACGAAGGCCACGCGTTCGCGGCGATCAAGGCGCACCCGACCGGTCCGACGAGTCCGGAGATCTGGATTCTCGGCAGCTCGGACTACGGCGCTCAGCTTGCCGCGCACTTCGGTCTTCCATATGCGTTCGCGTATTTTTTCAGCGAAGGGCGCGGTGTCGAAGAAGCGCTCACGCTGTACCGGCGCAATTACCGGCCGAGTGCCCGCCATCCGCACCCGCAGGCAACGATATGCGTGTTCGCGATCGCAGCGGATACCGACGCCGAAGCCAGGCGCCTGTTGCAGACGCGCGAGTTCTGGCGCGTCGGATTCGAGCAGGGGATTCGCAAGCCGCTCGTATCGCCCGAGTACGCGGCGAGCTATCCGTACTCGAGTGCCGAGCGCTCGATGATCGAGGCGCTGCGCCACAAGGCAATCGTCGGAACCGGCGACGCCGTGGCGGCGCGACTCACCGAACTCGCCGGCCGTCTCGCACTCGAAGAGCTGGTCGTCGTCACGTGGACGCACGACCCGGCCGCGCGCCATCGCTCGTACGAGCTGCTCGCGGCCGCCATCAATTCCCCATAGGAGCATCCCCATGGAGCGCAGGAAAGCGAGCGACTATCCGCCGGACGTCCTGAAGCTGTTCGACGGTTATGTGCATGGTGTCATCAATCGCCGGGAGTTCCTCGACCGTGCGGCCAAGTATGCGGTCGGCGGTTTCACGGCGGCCGCGATGCTCGAAAGCCTGAGTCCCAATTTCGCGCTGGCGCAGCAGGTGCCGAAGACCGACAGCCGGATCCACGCCGAATACCTGCCGTACCCGTCACCCGAAGGCTCCGGCACGATGCGCGGCTACTTTGCGCGACCGGCGAATGCGTCCCGCAAGTTGCCGGGCGTCGTCGTCATTCACGAGAATCGCGGCCTCAATCCATACATCGAGGATGTCGCGCGGCGGCTCGCCGTGGAGAATTACGTCGCGTTCGCACCCGACGCGCTGGCGCCCGTCGGCGGCTACCCGGGCGACGAGGAGAAGGCGCGGCAGCTTTTCGCGAGCCTCGACCAGAAGAAGATGATGGAAGATCTTCACGCGGCGGTCCCGTTCCTCAAGTCCCGTGCGGAATGCAACGGCAGCATCGGCGCCGTCGGTTTCTGCTTCGGCGGCGGCGTGGCCAACGGGATGGCCGTCCGGTTTCCCGACCTCGGCGCCGCCGTTCCGTTCTACGGCCGCCAGCCGAGCGCGGCCGACACGGCAAAGATCAAGGCGCCCCTGCTGATCCATTACGCGGGCGAGGATGCGGGCATCAACGCCGGATGGCCGGCATGGGAAGAAGCGCTGAAGAAGGACAAGGTCCGCTACACGGCATACATCTATCCCGGCGCGCAGCACGGGTTCCACAACGATACGACGCCGCGCTACGACGAGGCAGCCGCGAAGCTCGCGTGGTCGCGTACGCTTGCGTTCTTCAACGCGAACCTGAAGGGCTAGGGCCTGTTACGCTACGCGACCCACCCTAGCGTCAACGGGCCCTGGCCCAAGCGGCGAGGCCGTCGCACAGCGCCACGACGACGGCTTCGCGCTCATCCCGCGCGATCGCGCCGTCGTCGCGAACGTGCTTCTGATTGATCTCGAGCTCGATGCCGCAATACGAAGCGTCGTCGAATCGACTGCGCAGGTACCGGGTGAGGCCGTCGCCGGTGCCGCGATACGGATAGTTGCGGCGCGTCGTCCAGCGCGGCATCCGGGCGGTGAGCGCCGCCTGCCAGGCGATGCAAAGGCCCCGCTCGGAGGGCCGGGCCGGGTCGTATAGCAGGCCTACGTCCGTGCGGCGCACGTCGCCATCGAGCGAAGGCGTGAACGAATGCGACGATACGTGAAGCACGTGTTGCCCGCTCGCCACCGCATCGCGCACGAACGCTTCCGCCGCCGTCCAGTGCGGCGTGTAGTAGCGCTGGCAGACATCCGCGCGCACGGCGCTCGTTGCGCTGCGCATCACTGCCGAATAGCGGAACTGGCGCCCCGGCGACCTATTGAGCTCAACCAGCAGCCGGCTGATCGTCGACGTCAACAGGCGCGCATCGAGCGCACGCGCGAGGCTCTGCGCCATCGCCAGCGCGCCCGGGTCGTAGCCGCGATGCGATGCGAGCAACGCACCCTGCGTGCGAAAGAGCGCGATGTACGGCGGCGGGATTTCGTTGCCGCCGTGCTCGCACGTGACGAGATACGCCAACCGCTTCGTGCGACGCGGGGGTTTCCGTGCGCCGTGCGGCGGCGAGCCGGTCACGCGAACATCCTGCCGTCCCGCAGGCAGTCGCAGAGTGTCGAGTAGACGTCATGCAGCTTTCGCCGGGACGGACAGGCGCCGGTCGCGCGCAGTATCCGCCGCGCCAGCGGTCCGTGCTCGAGGATCACGTCGAGCGGCGCGCGCCACCACACGCCGGCGAGCGTTGCGTCGTGCGCGCAGGCGTCGAGAAGCGCACGCCACGCGTTGCCGGCGGTGCATCGTGTTGCGCCGATGCCCAATGCGCGCAGGTACGCCACGTTGTCGACGATCGCGTCGTCGGCGTCACGGATTGTTGCGCGCAGCAAGCCTGCGAGCACTGACGTCTCCTGCGCCTGCTGTTCGGCGAGCGGCGCCGATCGTTCCGCGTAGAGCCACTCGATCACGGCGATCGCGGCAGCCGCGATCGACAAATCGGCCAGCGGACACTCCTGCACGTCGATGAGCCGGATCTCGATCGCGTCGCGATCGAACCTGGGAATCGCACCACGCGAATTGAGCCACTCGTGGCGCAGCACGCCGGCAGGATCGAACGGCGCAATCTCGTCGTACATCGGCGCGAGGATCCGCGCTTCATATTCGGCACGTGACTCGACGGTTTCGGGGACGACGTCGCCGGCAACGCGGGGCGTCAGCGCGCAAATGGCGTAATACGCGTCGAGCCGGAAATCGAGGACTTCCATGACCGAGCCTTCGGCGATTGGCGAGCTTGCCGCGAGTGCCGGCAGCAGCGGCAGCACGAGCCGTATCGCCGCATGCAACCGTGCGAACTGCGAATCGTCGGCGAACGGCAGGTTCACGTGCATGCTCTGCAAGTTCGCCCAGCCATGGCCGCGGCAACCGTAGATGCGATCGTACGTGCGATAGACGTCCGTCGCGTCGTCCCACAGCACCGTTTCCGTGGCAGGATTCATCCACGGATGCATCGCGGTCGGCATCAGGCGAGCATCCATGGGCGCCAGCAGCTCGTTCGCTTCGCGCAATGCGGCGGCGAAACAGTGCGGCAGCGTGTCGATCGCCGGCGTGGGTGCGACGTTCTTCGTCTCGACGACATGCGCAACCAGCTCGTTCGACCAATCCAGCGGTGTCGCGGTCCTGCGCGACGTCGCGCGCGCCCGGAGCGCCGGCAGCACTTCCGCGGCGAGCGGCCGCACGGCCAGCGACGTCCGATCGACGATCATGTACTCGAGCTCGATCCCGTAGCCCGCGAACACCGAAATGGCTCGGCGCCCGGTCATGGCGTGGCGCGCTTGCGCTCGCGGATCCGGCGCAGGAACACGCCCATCACTTCGCGATAAAGCGCGTCCTTCAGCACGCCATCCTCGTTGCCTGCGTCGAGGTTGGGATTATCGTTGACTTCCATCACGTAGCATTGTTGGCCGTCCTGCTTCAGGTCGACGCCGTAAAGCCCGTCGCCGATCAGGTTGGCAGCACGAACCGCGGTGCGTACCACGACGTCGGGCGCTTCGCCGATCGATAGCGCGACCGTTGATCCTTCCAGCTTGCGCCCCGACTCGCGCTTGACGACCTGCCAGTGTCCCTGGGCCATGAAGTACTTGCACACGTACAGCGGTCGCCGGTCGAAGACGCCGACTCGCCAGTCGAACGCCGTCGGCAGCCATTCCTGCGCCACGGCGAGTTCCGAGCGATCGAGCACCTGCTGCAGCCGGTCGCGCAGCGCGCGTTCCGATTCGACCTTCGTCACGCCGAGCGAGAACGCGCTATCGGGCTGCTTCAGTATGCACGGCAGGCCCAGCACCGGCACGATCTGGTCGACGTTGTCGCAATGGATCATCAGCGTCTTGGGTACGGGCACCTTGTGCCGCGACAGGAGCTCGTTCAGGTAGACCTTGTTCGTGCATTTGACGATCGAGTCGGGATCGTCGATGACGACAAGTCCGGCGGCTGCCGCGCGACGTGCGAATTGGTACGTGTAGTGGTTGACCGCGGTCGTGTCGCGAATGAAGAGCGCGTCGAACTCATCGAGGCGCTCGATGTCGTCGCGGCCGATGAACGAAGGACGCATGCCGAGCGCTTCGGCGGCGGCCTTGAATTTGTCGAGCGCCGCGGCATTGGACGGCGGTTCGGGCTCGTCGGCGTCGAAGAGAATCGCGATCGCCGGTGCTGCTGGCGGCGGCTCGGGCCTGCGTGTCCGCGTGCCGCGGCCAATGTACTCGGTGGCCGTCTCGACGAGCAACCGGTGCTGGTCCGCCGGGATATCGTTTGGACTGGTGATGCGGACGCTTCGAAAGCGCCAGCGACCGTCGTTGCGCTCGAATTGCGCATGCAGAAGCGGGATCCGCAAAGCCGCAAACAGCTGCTGGGCTACGGATTCGTTGCGTTCGCTCGGGTCGTGCCCGAACCATGCGTCGATGCCGCAAGTGGTCCCGTTGCAGTCGGCGAGCGCGCGCTGCAGATGGTCGATGAACGGCGCGCCGAGCAACCGATCGAGATGCCTCCCATGCAACTCGCCGGGTGTCTTCACGTCGGGCAACACGCGGTGGCCTCGCGCCTCCGCGAGCAGCGAGACGTAGTAACCCCGGCCTTGATAGCGGTCGGTCCGGCAAAGGTTTATGACTCGCGTCGAATGATTATCCGGGCCCGCGGCGCCCGTCAGATACTGGCGGGCCGTGACCACGCGCGCGCCCTCGATCTCGAACGGCCAATCGCGCGCGTGATTGACGACAACGAGTATCGTCATGGGCGCAATTCGCGGTTGCGCGGATACACGACGAGCAGATTGGCATCGTGCGTGACGATGCCGAGCAGGATCGCCGCCAGCACTCGGTCGACGCTGATCCAATA